>ENA-ORRO01000170-ORRO01000170.1-human-gut-metagenome-genome-assembly--contig:-NODE-170-length-57178-cov-43.981128_pt1 | contig 57178 bp, 43 predicted proteins | sample MGYA00242176_ERZ509136 | MGnify/ENA primary metagenome ERZ509136 (study PRJEB26280, sample SAMEA2338644) | human gut metagenome | biome: human gut; feature: human-associated habitat; material: faeces...
GCTTGAATGAGAAATTAGAAATGAGAAATGCGAAATGGTGGTGCGGCGCATAAGAATCAGAAGCGCCGCAGAATTTTGATAGTGCTTCACGATATCGTCATCTCAAGTGGATCCCTCGATCTTCTTTGCAGAACGGTCAGCGTGCTAACTGCGCTGCGTCAATCACCGCTTGCTTCTAATCCCTAATCCCTAGCTACCAGTCACTAGTCCCTAGCCACCAGTCACCAGTCACTGATCTAAAATTTCCGCGAAGCGCTTTACGGGGGCCATGGGCGCCTTGTGCGCACCGATCTCTTTTTCCATCCATACGACGTCGTACCAGCGGTCGAATTTATATCCGCTCTTTTTGAAGTTGGCGACAAGGTCGTAGCCCATATGGCTGTGGAAATCGACGCTGCTCGTATCCACATAGGGATCGGGCGTGGCGGGATAGGTGATGCAGGCATAGAGTGTGACGATGCCCTGTGCGCGAAGATAGGTCTCAAGGGCTTCGTAGAGCTTGCGTCCCGCGCCGGTGTGACGGGCTTCCTCAGCGATGTAGATGGATGTCTCGACATTCCAGTCATAGGCGGGGCGGGTATGGAAGGCGCTGGCGTAGACGTAGCCTATGATCTTTCCTCCCCGCTCTGCGACGAGGTAGGGATAGGCTTCAAGGGTGGTCTGGATCCGGCGTCGGAATTCTTCTTCGCTGGGGACTTCGTATTCAAAGGTGATGGCGGTCTTTGTGACGTAGGGGGCATAGATCGCAAGCAGCGCCGCCGCGTCATCGGGGGTCGCGGTGCGGATGGTGATGGAAGAGGATGTCATAGGAAGCCTTTCTGAAGATACAATGACTTTTGGGGGATGGCTCCATGGGCGCAGCAGCAGCCCGCCGTCTCAAATGCGGTTTTCCGCTTTTTCCATAAAAGGCTTTGCTTCCACGACGAAGCGGATGTGTTCGGCTTCGCCGATTTCTCCACCTTCGTCATAGGCGAGGCAGTGGAGGGTGATCTTCTTCCCTTTGACGACTGTGACGGTGGCTTCGGCGCGGACGGTGCTGCCGACGAGGGTGGGCTGCTTGTGGGCAAGGCCGATGAAGCCGCCGACGGTGGTTTCGCCTTCGGCGAGACCTTCCTTCACCGCATCGCAGGCGGCTTCTTCCATGAGAGCCGAGAGGACGGGGGTGGCGAGGACGGGGAGTGAGCCGCTTTTTACCACTTTCGCGGTATCATTTTCTGTGACGATCTTGGTGGCAGTGCCTTTCATTCCGATGGTGATGGACATGGGGATTCTCCTTTTTATCATAGATATTGATTGACCTGTTGGGATTGTTAGGGAAACACTGATGAAATCTGATTCTGTGATTGAATCGGCGTTTCCCTAGCTACTTCATTTTACCACGGACTATTATATATTTACATATGATATAATGGGTAGAGTAAAAAATAGAGACATCTGTCTCGGATAGGGGTGCTGTGTGGAAGACAACGACACAGAGCTTTCTCGAAAGAAAGCAAAGAAGAGAGGTGTGTGCATCGCGCTCGGTATGGCGGCGGGGCTGGCCATCGCCCTCCTGGGCGGCTGGTATTTCTATGCGGCAGACCACGGGACGCGCAGCGGAAAGACGCAGGTCAGGATCGAAAAGAATGCGACGGGAGGCGATATCGCATTCCTTTTGGAAAAGCAGGGCGTCATACGAAGTGCTGTGCGCTTCCGTCTCTATGCCCGCCTTCTGGGGGAAGGAAATCAGCTGCAAAGCGGGGACTATGTGCTCGAAAAGGGGCTGACGATCCGGGACGCCATCGATGCCTTAAAGCATGGGAAGACGGAGGCATACTTGGTCACGGTACCAGAAGGCTCCACCGTGCATCAGATCGCTCAGTTGCTCGCGCAGGCAGGCATCGAAGGGGCAGCAGACTTTGAGGCAGAAGCGGCGACCTATGGCCCCTTGAAATACCAGTATGGTCCTTTCGCGGTACCGATCAAGGCAGAAGGATTCCTCTTCGCGGATACGTACAGCATCCCCAAGGAGTACACGGCGCGCCAGATCTTGGATCTCATGTATCGTCATACCGATGAAATGCTGACGCCGGACATCCGAAAGAGGGCGGAGGCGAAGCACATGACACTGCATGATCTTTTCACGATCGCCTCGATGGTGGAGCGCGAGGCGCGTTTCCCGGAGGATCAGGTGCCGATCGCCTCCGTCATGCTGAAGCGCCTTTCCATCGGCATGCCGCTCCAGATCGATGCGACGATCCAGTATGCCTTGGGCGAGCAGAAGGCGGAGCTGACCATCGCGGATACGCGCATCGACTCGCCGTACAATACGTATACGCACCCCGGCCTTCCGCCGGGACCGATCGGCAGCCCGGGACTTCCTGCCATAGAGGCGGTGCTGGCTGCTGAGCCGGGTGACTACCTCTACTACGTCGCGCAGGCTGACGGGCATCATGTATTTACGAGATCCTACGAAGAACACCAGCAGGAGACGGAGAATATTTATGGATCCAGTTCTTGAAGCACTGAAAAAAGAGTTAGAGATCGAAGCGGGCCGTGACCAGGTCCCCATCATCCGAGGTCCGGAGCGCGCTCTCCTCCTTTCGGCCGCCGAGAAGGCTTCGCCGAAGCGTATCCTTGAGATCGGGACAGCCATCGGCTACTCTTCGCTGCTTTTGGCAGAGCGTTTCCCGTTCGCAGAGATCGATACGCTCGAGATCGATCCTGCGCGCCATGCCCGCGCGGAGGAGGTCATGCGAGCGGCCGGCTTCTCGCAGCGCGTTCACTGCCATCTGGGCGATGCGGCAGAGCTTTTGGAAACGCTTGAAGGGCCCTATGATTTCCTGTACCTGGATGGCCCGAAGGGCCAGTACCTCCGGCAACTGAAGGCCATCGAGCAAAAGCTATCGCCGCATGCGGTGATAGCGGCGGATAATGTGCTTTTCCGCGGCATGGTAGAAAGTGATGCACCTGTGCCGCATCGGTATCGGACGCTGGTCGTGCGCCTGAGAGAATATATAGCGTATGTGAGGACGCACTACGCTACGGTCATTTATAAGGATGGAGATGGACTGGCAGTAAGCTATCAATTAGAAATGAGAAATTAGAAATGAGAAATGGTGGCAGCGCCACACAATTCATAAAGTGGCGCAAATAGAAATGGAGGGGTGTCATGGCGCGGGAGAATGTTGTTCTTTCGAAAAGCAAGTGCTTTGCGGTTTGCATCATTCAATTGGTACAATATTTGCGTCAGAACCGAAGGCCCTATTTTATTATTGATCAAATCGGGCGATCCGGTACCAGCATCGGTGCTAATGTGACAGAAGCGCAGCATGCGATAAGCGAAAAAGAATTCTTGCAGAAAATGTACATCGCTTATAAGGAGTGCAGCGAGACATTATATTGGCTTGATCTCTTGCATGCATCGCGGTACATTGAAGTGGAGATGTATTACAGTCTTTCCGAGAAGTGGAGGGAACTTGAGAAATTATTGACGATGATTACCAAAACAACCGCTTCGCATCTCAATAAAAAAATATAAAATTCGCGGCGCTTCCATATTATGATGCGCCGTTCCTTCATTTCTCATTTCGCATTTCTAATTTCTCATTATGAGGCAGTCAGACTTAGAAGAAAGGATACGAATGAAAAAAATAGAACTTCTCGCTCCGGCGGGGACGATGGAAAAAATGAAAATGGCTCTTCTCTACGGAGCGGATGCCGTCTATCTTGCAGGGAAGGTCTTCGGCCTTCGCGCGTACGGCGGCAATTTCACGAAGAAAGAAATGAAAGAAGCCGTCCAATATGCACACGGGATGGGGAAGAAGGTCTACGTGACCGTGAATATCATCCCGCGCAATGAAGACCTGGAGGGGCTGGACGACTACCTGCGGTATCTGGAGGAGATCCACGTGGATGCTGCGCTGATCTCCGATCTCGGGGTCTTTTCACTGGCCCGCGAGGTGGCGCCGACTCTTCCGATCCATGTATCCACGCAGGCGAGCGCAGCAAACTGGCGGACGGTCAAGGTCTGGAAGGAGATGGGGGCAGAGCGCGTGGTGCTTGCCCGTGAAGTATCCGTGAAGGAAATGGCGGACATTCGCAAAAAGGTGGATATCGAGCTGGAGGTCTTCGGCCATGGTGCGATGTGCATTTCCTGGTCCGGTCGCTGTCTGCTTTCAAATTTCTTCACGCATGGCAAGCGCCAGTCGAATCGCGGCGAATGTATCCAGGCCTGCCGCTTCAAGTATTCGGTCATGGAAGAGTCCCGTCCCGGTCAGTACTGGCCCATCGAGGAGGATGATCACGGGACATACATTTTCAACAGCAAAGACCTCTGCATGATCGATCACATCCCCGAGCTCATCGAGGGCGGCGCTTCTTCCCTCAAGATCGAGGGCCGCATGAAGAGCGTGTACTATGTGGCAGCGGTCGTCGCTGCCTACCGCAAGGCGATCGATACCTACTACGCAGAGCGCGGGGCTTACCGCGTGCGGGAGGAGTGGCGCGAGGAGCTGGAAAAAGTATCGCACCGTCCCTACACCACGGCGTTCGCTTTTCAGGAGGCGGATCATACCGCGCAGGAGTATGTCAAGTCACAGCCGGAGCAGCCGTATGATTTTGTCGGACTCATCCTTCCGGCCGAAGAGGGGACGACCCGGGTGCAGCAGAGAAATCATTTCAAGGTGGGCGAGACTTTGGAGTACCTGACGCCGAAAGGGGATGTCGGCCTCTTCACGGTCGGACCGCTCACCAATGGAGAGGGCGAGGCAGTCGACCGTGCGCCGCATCCGCTCGAAGTCCTCACCATGCAGACGGAGATGGAGCTCCCTGCCTATACCATTTTAAGGAGACGTGCGAAACATGGATGATACCAGAGTGTATATAGAGATCCCGCCGGAAGCGGTGAATTATATCAACCGCATCATCGAGGGCTACGAGTACCTGGGCATTTTGACGACGCTTGATCCGAAGCGCGCCACCTGCCAGATCAATTCGACCGCTGACACGAGAGACATCGTCATCGATGTCCTGACGCATCTCACGGATGTGGATGTGAAGATCCTGGGGAGCAGGGAAGAAGCCGTGAAAAAGTAAAATGAGTGACTAGTGACTGGGGATTAAAAGCAAACGGTGATTGAAATAGCGCAATTAGCGAGCTGACCGTTCTGCAAGGAAGAGCGAGGGCTACGCTCGAGATGACGATGGCGCGAAGCGCTATCAAAATTTTGCGGCGCTTCTATATTTTTATGCGCCGCACCACCATTTCGCATTTCGCATTTCTCATTCAAGCGAGGCTTTCAAACGTAATCATGGGCATCACGCCCCTTTACATTTCCATCGTGATTTGCTACAATGTTCCCATATACGGCGATGAGGAAGAGGAGTATGTCCGACAAAGCGAGCCGGCGGTGGTGAGAGGCCGGCGATGGACAGAAGGCGTTTCTGAGCTGTTTCCTGAACAGAGTAGGGAAATAAGAGAAATCAAGGTGGGCCTTAAGGAACACTGATTCAATCAGACTCTGCGATGTAATCAGTGTTTCCTTAGGTCAATGAGGGTGGAACCGCGGGTTAATGATCCCTGTAACTCGTCCCTGTAACTTTTTGTTACAGGGATTTTTATATTGTCAGGAAATGGGAGCGCAGTGATCGATCGGTCACACCCCATTTCTTCGATCAGGAGGAACAAATGACTTTTCAGCAGATCGTCTTAGCACTCCAGAAGTTCTGGTCCAAGCAGGGCTGCGTACTCGGAGAAGCTTACGACACAGAAAAAGGCGCAGGTACGATGAATCCGGCTACCTTCCTGCGCACCATCGGACCGGAACCATGGAACGTAGCCTATATGGAACCATCCCGCCGTCCGGATGACGGCCGTTATGGGGATAACCCGAACCGTCTTTACCAGCACCATCAGTTCCAGGTCATCATGAAGCCGTCTCCGAATAACATCCAGGAGACCTATCTGGAATCCTTAAAAGAGCTCGGTATCGATCCGCAAGAACACGATATCCGCTTCGTCGAAGATAACTGGGAGTCCCCGACCTTAGGCGCATGGGGCATTGGCTGGGAAGTCTGGCTCGACGGCATGGAAATCACCCAGTTCACCTATTTCCAGCAGGTCGGCGGTATCGATGAGCATCCGGTCTCCGTAGAGATCACCTATGGTCTCGAACGTATCGCGATGTACATTCAGGAAGTCGACAATGTCTATGACCTCGAATGGACCGACGGAGTCACCTATGGCGATATCTGGCACCAGAATGAATACGAGCAGTCCGTCTACAGCTACGAGCTCTCTGACCACGATATGCTCTTCAAGCTCTTCGACATGTATGAAAAAGAAGCACAGCGCGTCGTAAAGGCTGGCCTCGTACTCCCAGCCTATGACTATGTACTGAAATGCTCCCATTCTTTCAACCTGCTGGACGCTGCCGGAGCGATCTCCCTCTCGGAACGTACAGAATATATTTCCCGTGTCAGAAACCTGGCCCGCATGTGTGCCAAGGCCTGGCTGAAAAAGCGCAAAGAGCTGGGATTCCCCATGCTTAAAGGAGGCGAAGCGAAATGAGTAAGAATCTTCTCTTAGAAATCGGTACAGAGGAAATGCCGGCCAATATCATGTCCGGCGTCGTTGACCAGCTGAAAGCGCTCGCGGCTTCCCAGTTCGAAGCCCATCGCATCGCTGCCGAAAACATCACCATCTACGCGACCCCGCGCCGTCTCGCCGTCCTCGTCAAGGATGCCGCAGACCGCCAGCCGGATGAAGAAGTCAAGAAACGCGGCCCATCCGTCAAAGCTGCTTTCGATGCTGATGGAAATCCGACACGTGCTGCCCAGGGATTTGCCCGCGGCCAGCACATCGATCCATCTGAACTCGTCAAAGAAGGGGAATACACCTGGGCGCATGTCGTACATGCGGGCAAGAAAGTCGAAGACGTTCTTCCTGAGCTTTTCCTCTCTCTCATCACCGGCCTGAACTTCACCAGAAGCATGCGCTGGGCCGATGAAGAAGCCCATTTCATCCGTCCTGTCCGCTGGATCGTTGCTCTCTGCGACAAGGAGATCATCCCGATGGAATTTGCCCACGTCAAGAGTGGCAATGTCAGCCGCGGTCACCGTTTCCTCTGCAAGGAACCTGTCGTGATCTCCGATCCGCTCTCCTACAAGGAGACCATGCGGGAAGCCTTTGTCATCGTTGATCAGGATGAACGCCGCGAAATGATTCGTACCGGCCTTCTCGCCGTTGCAGACAAGCTCGGCGGCCACGTCTGGCACAATGCAGACCTCTTGGAAGAGATCAACTACCTCGTCGAATACCCGACTCCGCTCTATGGCAGGATCGATGATGAATTCCTGAAGCTCCCTGTACCGGCCGTTGTCACCCCGATGCGTGACCATCAGAGATACTACCCTGTCAGAAACGAAGACGGCTCCCTCATGCCGTACTTCTTGACCGTTCGTAATGGCGGTACAAAAGCCCTCGAAAACGTCCAGCACGGCAATGAAAAAGTCCTCCGTGCTCGTCTTGACGATGCGAAATTCTTCTTCGAAAACGACCGCAAGAAGACCTTGGAAGGCCATAGAGATGACCTCACCCGCATCAACTATCAGGAAGGCATGGGCGACATGCGTGATAAAGCAGACCGCCTTCAGAAACTGACGGAAGCCATCGGCAAGGACTGGGGCTTCACGGCAGAGGAAGCCGCTGACGCCGACCGCGCCGCTTTCCTCTCCAAGTCCGACCTCGCGACCGGCATGGTCACCGAATTCACCGAACTGCAGGGCGAAATGGGTAAGGAATATGCTCTCCTTGACGGGGAAAAACCGGAAGTTGCAAAGGCCATCTTCGAGCAGTACATGCCAAGATTTGCCGGAGATATCCTCCCGCAGCAGGAAATCGGCCGTGCGCTTTCCCTCGCTGATAAGCTGGATAACCTCGCTGCGACGTTCCTGCGTGGCCTCATCCCGACCGGCTCTCAGGATCCCTTCGCGCTCCGCCGTCAGACCATCGGCGCCGTAAATATCCTGACTGATGGAAAGATCCACTGGGACATCCGCCGCGGCATCGAGGCGGCCCTTGCCCTCCTTCCTGGCGATGAAGAGACAAAAAAGACCGTCCTCTCCCAGATCGAAGACTTCTTCCGCCAGCGCATCAAAGCCATCATGCTCGACGAAGGCATCGCCTATGATATCATCGACGCCGTCCTCGCCGGCCCTGTTGATGACATTTATGCCCTCTTCCTGAAAGCCCGCAGCATGGCGGAAAGCCAGCTGAAGGGCGAAGCCGAGCTCCGACAGGCTGTCACCCGTCTTGCGAATATCACCAAGGGCAAGACCGGCGGCAAGGTCGATCCATCCCTCTTCACCGAAGACGTGGAAAAGAAGCTCCAGGATGCTTTTGAAGCTGTTTCTGCCAAAGCCCTTCCGCTCTTTGCTTCTTATGAGTACGGAAAAGCCCTCCCGGCTCTCAAGGAACTCACGGCTCCGATCAATGACTACCTCGACAACGTCATGGTCATGGTCGATGATGAAGCCGTAAAGAACAACCGCATCTCCCAGCTCCTCGCTACCCTCGCCCTCTTCAATACCTGGGGCGACTTCAGCAAGCTGGTGTGATCGGCTCTCTGGAAATCGTCTTTTCGATAGACTGCTAAAAAAGGAAATCGCCTGCGCGATTTCCTTTTTTGTTTTGGGGGTAAAAACAAATCAGTTATGGTAGAGTACCCAGCCTCATGCTAAAATAAAGTGTAAAGTACAATATACATTATAGAGGAGCAAGAGATGGCATACACATTTCACACGATCATCCAGCATATCCGAGAAGACGCCTATACCGAGAAAGACAAAGGCGGGCGCTTCGAGAAGATCATCAAGAATTACTTCCGCACCTCCAGAAACTATGCGAGTCAGGTGAAAGACATCTGGCTTTGGGGAGAATTTCCCTACCGCAGCCAATTCGGGGGGAAAGATACAGGGATCGACCTCGTCATCCGCACCGTCATCGGGGACTACTGGGCCGTGCAGTGTAAGTGCTATGCCGAAGGGGCTGTGCTCGACAAGAAAGCCGTCGATACCTTTCTCTCGACCTCAGGGCGCACCTTTGTGAATGATCTCGGCAAGCGCATCGGATTTGCCGAGCGTTTCTTTGTCTCCACCGCGGCCCTGGGGCAGAATGCTCTCGATGCGATGGAGCATCAGCAGATCCCATGCCACACCCTCTACTCCTGGGAAATCGGAGCGGATCTGACCGTCGATTGGAAAAAGCTGGAAGACGATACCTATGGACAAAGCGCGGCAGTGAAGGCAGAGCGACATCTCCTTCCGCACCAGAAAGAGGCACTCTTGCGTGCGAAAGAGCACTACGCCGCCCATGACCGCGGCCGCCTCATCATGGCATGCGGCACAGGGAAGACCTTCACCGCGCTCCGCCTCGCCGAGCAGGAGACGGAGGAACGGGGACTTATCCTCATCCTCGTCCCCTCCATCGCCCTCGTGAACCAGACGCTCAATGAATGGAACACCTTTGCGAAGAAGCCGCTTGCCGCGATCTGCGTCTGCAGCGATGCGACCGCGTCGAAGAAGAAAAATGACGACAGCGACGAAGACACCATCGACCTCGCACAGCCCGCGACGACGAATCCCGTATCCATCGCGCGCCAGATCGCCCTGCGGGAAGAGAACCATCCCGGCATGGTCGTCGTCTTCTCCACCTACCAGTCCATCGATGCCATCGCCGAAGCCCAGCGGATCCTCTGCAGGGAGAAGAAGGTAGACATCGAGTCCCTCTTCCCCATCGACAAAGAAAACCACATCGATCCGAAGAAGACCTACGACTTCGACTTCATCATCTGCGACGAAGCCCACCGCACCACAGGACAAAGCGGAGGCAGGGAAGATGAGAGCCACTTCATCAAAGTGCATGACAATGATTTCCTCCGCGCGAAGAAACGCCTCTACATGACCGCGACCCCGCGCCTCTATGCTCCCGCTGCCAAGAAGAAAGCGGAGGAGAACTCCGTCATCCTCTGCTCCATGGACGACACCACCCTCTACGGCGAAGAATTCTACCGTATCGGTTTCGGCGAAGCCGTCGAGCGCGGCCTCCTTGCCGACTACAAAGTCCTCATCCTGACCGTCAAAGACAGCGTGAAAGACCAGCTCCCCGAGAGTATCCTCTCCGCCATCGCTGACAAAGAGGAAGAAATCAATACCTCCGACGCCGTGAAACTCGTCGGCGTCATCAATGCTCTCTCCAAGCGCGTCGACGAAGACTCCGAGAGTGTGAAAGAGATCGACCCCGGTCTCATGCACAAAGCCGTCGCCTTCTGCTCGAAAATCACCGCTTCGAAAGCCACTACGGATAGTTTCAACAAATACGCCAAAGTCCTCGCTGAGACATTCGATGACCACATCGACGAGCCCACTGTGCAGGTGTCCGCCCGCCACATCGACGGCACTATGAAAGCCGATGAAAGAAATACCCTTCTCACATGGCTGCGCGAAGCGCCGACCGACGGGGAAGAGTGCCGCATCCTCACGAACGTCCGTTGCCTTTCCGAAGGCGTCGACGTGCCATCTTTGGATGCCGTCATCTTCCTCTCCTCCCGCGACTCACAAGTGGACGTCGTCCAGTCCGTCGGCCGCGTCATGCGCACCGCTCCTGGAAAGAAATACGGCTACATCATCATTCCCATCGTCATCCCTGCCGACGGCGATCCGAATGCCATCCTCGACAAGAACGATGATTTCAAAGTCGTCTGGAGCGTCCTGAATGCCCTTCGCGCCCACGATGACCGTTTCAATGCATGGGTGAACAAGCTCGAGCTGAATGAGAAGAAACCGGGGAAAGTCATCATCGGCCCCGGCGCCGACCTCACCGGACATCCGGGAGACGGCATGGGGGAGGCGCCGAAAGAGTACGTCCAGGGACTCCTTTTTGACAGCGAAGTGAAGCAGGCCCTCTACGCGAAGATGGTTCTCAAAGTCGGACAGCGCCACTACTGGGAGCAGTGGGCCGGCGACGTCGCAGAGATCGCCGCCCGCCACCAAGAGCGCATACGCCGTCTCATCGAGACCGATGAAAACTACAAAGCCTTCTTCGACCTCTACGTCGATGGCCTCCATAGAAATATCAACCCCGGCATCGGCGAGACCGAAGCCATCGAGATGCTCTCCCAGCACATGGTCACAAAGCCCGTCTTCGACGCCCTCTTCGGAGACAGCTCCTTCACCGAGAGCAATCCGATCTCCCAGTCCATGAAGAAACTCTTAGACCTCGTGGACGAGACTGCCTACGAAAAAGACCAGGCGACCATGCAGCGCTTCTACGACTCCGTCCGTCAGCGCTGCGAAGGCATCGACAATGCCCCCGCGAAGCAGAAGATCATCATCGAGCTCTATGACAAATTCTTCAAGAAAGCCCTCTCGAAGACCGTCGACAAGCTCGGCATCGTCTACACGCCTGTAGAAATCGTCGACTTCATCAATCAGAGCGTCGCCGACATCCTGAGAAAAGAATTCCACCGCTCCCTCTCGGATGAGAATGTGCACATCATCGATCCATTCACGGGAACGGGGACATTTATAGTCCGGATGATCCAGAGCGGCCTCATCAGAAAAGAAGCCCTCGCAAGGAAATACAGGGAAGAACTCCACGCGAATGAGATCGTTCTCCTCGCCTACTACATCGCCTCCGTGAATATCGAGAACGCCTACCACGACGCCATGGGGGAGGAGGCGGGGCGCTATACCCCCTTCTCCGGCATCTGCCTCACCGACACCTTCCAGCTCTATGAAGATGAGAATGGGGACGTACAGCAGCTGAAATTCTCCGATGCTTTCCCGAATAACTCCGACCGCCTCATCACGCAGGCGAAGACGCCGATGCAGATCGTGATAGGAAATCCGCCGTATTCCGTCGGACAGACCAGCGCGAACGACAACGCGCAGAACGAGCACTATGAGAATCTCGAGAAACGCATCGCCGACACCTATGCAGCAGAATCTACAGCAACACTGAAAAACTCACTTTACGACAGCTATATCAAGGCGTTTCGTTGGGCGAGCGACCGGATCTCGGAAACGGGCGGGATCATCGGCTTCGTCACGAATGCGGGCTGGCTCGACGGCTCTGCCATGGACGGCATGCGGAAATGCTTCGAGAAAGAATTTTCCAGCATTTACATCTTTAACTTGCGTGGCAACCAGCGCACCAGCGGCGAAATCTCGCGCAAGGAAGGTGGGAAAATCTTCGGCTCGGGCAGCCGTGCGCCGATCGCCATCACCATCCTTGTGAAGAAGCCGAAAAAGGACGGCGAGAAAGCGGCGATCTATTACCGCGAGGTCGGGGACTACCTCACCCGCGCCGAGAAGCTCGAAGCCGTGAACACTCTCCGTTCTGCCGCCGCGTCCGTTTTCACCCAGCGCGTCCTGAAACCGAATGCCGCCGGCGACTGGCTGAATCAGAGAAGCGAACTCTTCACGCAGTTCACCGCGATCGGGGATAAGAAGGATAAGGGGAATGCGTGCACCGTCTTCTGCGACTATTACTCGAATGGGCTCAAAACCCAGCGCGATGCTTGGTGCTACAATTTCTCAAAGTCTGCGCTGGCAGAGCATATGCAGACCACCATCGATTTCTACAATCAGGAACGCGAGCACTACCACCAACAAGCAGAGTATGATTTACCCATGGATAGCAGGAAAATGAACTGGACTGTGGGAACGAGGCTAAATGTAGCTAGAAATATACCGTATACGTATGATGCAAAGAAGCGTTGGAAATCTATATATCGTCCGTTTACAATGGAAAATTTGTATTATGATTCTTTCCTGAATGAACGTACAGGCCAGATGCCCCGCCTCTTCCCCACGCCGGATAGCGAGAACCGCCTCATCTGCGTCAATGGCGCAGGTGGTAGCAAACCGTTTGCTTCGCTCATGACGGACGTAGTGACCGACGTGCAGTTCATGATGAACGGACAATGCTTCCCTCTCTATTGGTACGAAGAGGACAAGGGAGAGGGCGAGCTCGACATGTTCGCCGAGAAGAAAGATGACGGGCCGCGCTACGTGAGGAAGGACGGCATCACCGACTACATCTGGAACCTCGCGAAAGAGCAGTACCACACCAGCGCAATTTCGAAAGAAGACCTCTTCTACTACGTCTATGGCCTTCTTCACAGCGAAGACTATCGGAAAGAATTCGCCGCCGACCTGAAGAAGATGCTCCCGCGCATCCCACTCGTGGAGAAAGAGAGCGATTTCAAAGCCTTCATGAAAGCCGGACGCGCTCTGGCCGATCTCCACCTCCACTACGAAGATGAAGAACCACCGGAAGGCGTTATCGTCGAGAAAGAAGCAGACGACTACCACGTCACGAAGATGCGTTTCGGCGGGAAGAAGGATAAGTCCGTCATCCTTTATAATGACGCCATCACCATTCGGAACATCCCGCTCACTGCCTACGACTACATCGTGAACGGGCGCTCCGCCATCGAATGGGTGATGGAGAGCTACCGCGTAAAGACCGACAAGGCGAGCGGCATCGTGAATGATCCGAACGACTGGGCGAAGGAACATGATGACCCCGCCTACATCCTTCGCCTCCTCCTCTCCGTCATCACCGTCAGCGAGAAGACCCTCGCCATCACAAGCGCTCTTCCGCGCATCCATTTCAAGAAGGAAGAATAAAGGAAACGCCGCACCCAGTGGGTACGGCGTTTTTTTCATGGCATCCACAGAGCGGATGCAAAGTAGGGAAAAACGTATTTCAACAAACGCGAGTGCCAACCCCGACTCGCTACGCTCGGCAGCCCCTTCCAGAGGAAGGGGCTAGAATGGGGAGATGCCGTTTTCTGCGTATCGTCATTTCGAGCGAAGTCGAGAAATCCTTCTGGCAGACCGATAAAGGAGGCGCGAGAGAAAGCAGAGACAGGCAACACCAAGGCGTCGTTACGGTAGAAGCGCCAATGTGATGCATACCGCCGTGCAAGAAAGATCCCTCGCTCCGCTCGGCAGCCCCTTCCAATGGAAGGGGCGAGAATGGGGGAAGATGCTCTTCCCATATCGGCAGCTTTCCCTGCATAGTGCATAGAAAAAAGGATACTTCACGCCGTGGTGTGAAGTATCCCGAAGAATCCGGTACAGCTGCTTTTACCCTTCCTTCTTCATATCAGGGATCAATTTCAGTACGCAGTACAGGAAGGCAAGGAAGGCGAAGGCCGCACCGGCGAAGCCGATGCATGTGATCGAGACATACGTGCAGAGGAGGCCGCCCAGCCAGGTGCCGGAGCCGATGCCCAGATTGAAGATGCCGGAGAAGATGGACATGGCGACAGGAGCTTCGGCGCTGGTGGTGACCTGGATGGTTTCCGCCTGCAGTCCGACATTGAAGGCTGTCGCCGCCATGCCCCATAAGACGCAGAGGGCGCAGATGGCGTAGAGATCTCCTGCAAGCGGATAGAAGAGGGAAAGTGCGATGACGAGGAGGAAGATCGTCGAGGCCAGGAGGGAATAGCGGTGGGCGTTATAGAGCTTGGAGAAAAGGAGGCTGCCCAGAAGTCCGGCAAAGCCGAAGACGGTGAGAAGCATTGTGATCCAGTCTGCCGGGAAGTGGGAGATCTGCAGCATGAAGGGTTCGATGTAGCTGTAACAGGTGTAGTAACCGGAGGAGACGAGGAAAGAGAGGAGGAAGATACCGGCAAGGACTTTATTTCTGAAAAGCTTCGGCACATCTTTCACGGCGAAAGGCGCATTGCCGGAGACCTTCGGGAGCAGGAAGAAGAGGTAGGCGAGTGTCACGAAGGAAATGACGGCCACGCAGGCGAAAGTCATGCGCCATCCGGCGGCGAGACCGATGAAGCGGCCCATGGGAAGTCCGAAGATCATGGCGATGGATGTCCCAGTGACGACCATGCCCATGGCAGTGGACTGGTGGGAGGCGGGGACAATGCGTGTCGCGATGGGGGTCGCGATGGACCAGAAGACGGAGTGGGCAAAAGCGACGCTGATACGGGAGGCGAGGAGGGTATAGTAGCCCGTAGAAATCGAAGAGAATACCTGTGATACGGCAAAGAGGGCGATCACGCCGAGCAGCAGCGGGCGGAGCGGGATGCGTGAGCAGAGGATCATGAGCGGGAGCGACATCGCCATGACGACCCAGGCATAGATGGAGATCAGCATGCCCGCGCGGGCTTCGCTGATGCCAAAGTCCATTGCGATGTCCGTCAGAAGGCCGATCGGCATGAATTCAGAGGTATTGAAAATAAAGGCAGAGAGTGTGATGCCGACGAGCGGCAACCATTTACGTAAAGTCATAGATGAACCATCCTTTGATAACGTATTCGCATAGGTGCGTAGATACGTATTATAGCATGCGATGGGGCGGGGGACAAGGTGAAGGGGATTCACAGGTTCAATGGGTTCAACGGGTTCAACGGGTTAAGGTGGCGGCTTTGCCGCGAATATATAGGGGGCGATGCCCGAAGGTCAGCGGATAGCAGGTTTCCCGTTTTCAGTTTTCTGACATCATACGCCAAACCGCGAATGACAAAGACTTCTCGCTGGTGCTCGAAATGACGATACGAGAGAGTCCCCAGTCCCTAGTCACTAGTCACTAGTCACAAGATCGCCCCAATCAAAAACCCGCTCTGCAAAGCAGAGCAGGTTTCGTGCAAAAGCTCACTTTCTCATGGCTTCCTTCAGCTGGGCGCGAAAGATGCCCGCGCCGCCGTTTGCGGGATGGCGCAGGCCGGTGACGGAGAAGCCTGCTTCGGTGAGTGTCACCTCGCTCTTCCTGCCGATGGCAAAGAGCGGAAGGGGGCCGGTCAAGGAGAGGAGCTCTTTCGTATACGTGAGGCCGATAGCGAGTTCTTCATCCGTCGGTGTGCGATTCGTGAGGAGATTTCCTTTTTTATAAGGATGGAAAGGAAAGATGTTCCACAAGAGAAATTCATCCGGGGCAAGGCCGGCTTCAAGGCATGCGCTCCAGACGACGGAGTCGGTGGGTTCATTGAAGCCTTTTTCTTTCTGAGCAGCTTTCGTGATGAAGGGGCTGTCCATCCGGCTGGTGCGCGTGCCTTCACGGCAGAGGATCATCCGGCTCGTGACTTTGGGATGCTGGTTCAAGAGCATACGCTCGCAGGTCATGGCGATGCCGGAGAAGTGTCCGCCCTGATAGCCGCAAGCTTCGGCGATGAGAAGGATCTTTGCCCGCCCGATGCGCAGGGCGAGGTAGTCCGTAAGCTGCTCTTGGCGGATGGAGACGGCGCGGCTGACTTCGTAGTCCGCGTCTGTATCACGCCATGGATTGAAGACGTTCTCGCCCTTGTAGGCGGAGAGAGAAGTGAGGAAATGGGAGAGATTGTCGTTCATGATGAGCCTTTCAAATGAGGAGTTGGGAATTAGGAATTAGGAATGGTTGTGCGGCGCATAAAAATCAAAAGCGCCGCGGAGTTTTGATAGCGCTTCGCGCCGTCGTCATCTCGAGCGTAGCCGAGAGATCTTTCTTGCACTGCGGTCAGTATCACATAGGCACTGTACGGAAACGACGCCTTGGTGCTACACACATCCTTTGTTTATCGGTCTGCAAGGAAGATTTCTTGCTTGCGCTCGAAATGACGATACGAGAGAGTCTGATGCCTCTTAGTCTCTGGATCACCAGTCATTAGTCACTAGTCTCCACAAACCGATAGATCGTCCCGGCCTTGGTGCTTTCTACTTTTTCAAAACGGGGAGCGAGCGACCATGCGTCGAAGAATTTGGCTTTCCCGTTTGCTACATAGAGGTAGCTGGGCCTATCAGAGGTCTTGGCAGCTTCTATGAATTGCTCTTCATTTACGGTGGGGATGGGAGATTTCTTATCCCAGCGGGCATCGCGCTTTTCCTGGTCCAGCAGCGGTTCATCAGGCAGGAGGCGTGTTGCGATGTCGCCTGTGTAGTAGCTGTAGCTGGCGGGATAGGTGAGGAAGAAATAGTGCTTTCCTTTCTCTTCCTGAATGGCACTATCGATCTCAAAGGCGGATCGGGTCATCATGAAGTGGGGAAGACCTTCGGAGATACAGCAGAGGAAGGCGGACGCCGTGACCGCGGAGATGATGGTGAGGCGTTTGTATTGGTTCGCTTTCCAGCGGATGAGGTAGGCGAAAAGGCCATAAGCAAGGACAGCGTAGAAGACAAGCCAGTTTCCTTCTTTTAGACGGAAGGTGCCGACAAGGAGCGCCGCCATAAGGAGCAGGAGGCCGAGACCGCCCAGGATAGAGGGGAGCTTTTCGCCCATGCGGATGCGGAGTGCGCCGAAGGCGGCAAAGGTGATGGCAGGAACGACGGCGATGTAGGAATAGGTGACATACTTCGTGGCCATCAGGGTGTAGAAGAGGATGGTGCCCCAGCACCAGACCATGAGGAAGAGGTAGAAGGCGTCCTTCTCTTTCCAGCGCATTTTCATTTCATAGAAGGAAACAAAAGCCCATGGGAGGAGCGAGGCGGGAAGGAGGATGAGGTAGTAGTACCAGTGGTTGTCCTCGGGATGCTCGGAAGAGGTGGCGCGGAGGACGTTGTGCAGTCCCAGAAATTCATTGATGAAATCACTGCCGTGGATCGCATACATGCCGCCGTACCAGGGAAGGACGATGGCAAAGAAGGCGAGAAGCCCCTGCCAGGGGAAAAGGCGGAGGATGGTCTTCGGCTCTTTCATCGAAAGGCACCAGAGGACAAGGAGAAGGCCGGGAAGGACGAGGCCGACGGGGCCTTTCGTGAGGCAGGCAAGCCCAGCGGCAGCGTAGGCGATCACCAGGTGCTTTTTGCTGTTTTCTGTGATGCCGATGTAGGCAGAAAACATGGTCGGGATGGTGAAGAGGAGAAGGATGCTGTCGGTGATGATGGCGTGGGAGATCACCCAGCACTCGAGCGAGGTCGCGAGCATGACGCCGGCCCAGATGGAGACGACATTGTCTTTCAGGATGCGCCGGAGGTACCAGATGAGAAGTGTCACGGAGAGGGCGCCTGTAAGCACTGCCGGCAGGCGGGCGGCGAGGTCGGTGAAGCCAAGTACGCTGTAGGACAGGGAGAGGAGCCAGTAGACCATGATGGGTTTGTCATACCAGTAGACGCCATAGATCTGCGGGGACATCCAGTCGCCGGACTCCACCATTTCACGGGCGGTCAGTGCGTAGTTCGACTCGACCGGATCGGTGATCGGAAGCAGCCAGCTGCCCCAGAGGAAGAAGAGAAAGGCGATGATGAAGAAGCTGATAAAAGAGATCAAGGTGCTGCGTTCGTTCTCTTTGGCAAGCTGCGCCTGTTTTCTCTCACGCTTTTGACGTTTTGTACTCAAGGAGACCTCCTGTAACTAGAACTGTGACATGGTAAAGCGGCGTACCCATCAGGAAGCGCCGAAACATAGAGCGTGTCCTCATGGCTCTGCGTTTCTTACCAGAAATACCGCTGTATCCTTTTCCCACAGCAGCCGAGCTTCTGCTTTCAGCTTTTCCGGCCAATGGGCATAGATCTTTTTCTGTACAAGAATGTAGGCATGATCTGGAAGGGAGAGGGCATTGTCTTTGCCGGGAAGAAGGACGCCATCGGCTTCATTTTTTGCCGTTTCCTGGCGTTTTCGTTCGTCAAATTCCGGAAGGGCTTTTCCGTAAATATCCGTGTAGAAGGCGACAGATGGCCGGTAGAAGGTATCGATATAGACCGGAAGTTCAGGCGCCTTTTCTGTTTCCGAGAGCGTCTCTGCAATGGCCTTCGAGGTGAAGAGACTGGAAACGGGAGCGGCAAAGAGGCCCCAGACGGATGTCACGAAGAGAAGGATGAGGCAGGCCTGCGAGCAGAGGAAGCCGCGCATACGCCCCTTTGACAGCATGTGGACAGAAAAGAGAGCAGAGAGGATCATGAAGAGGGAAATGCCGTATTTCACTATAGCGCCGCCTGCGGGTGTCAGCGGCGCGAGGCTGATGGCGATAGCGGTCGTCAGGGCAAAGAAGAGATGGAAGCCCATGAGGGACTTGGAAACATGCCCCGCTTCTTGGATTTCCGTGAGATATTTCCCGGCCAGAAGCGAGAGCGGAGGAAACATCGGAAGGATGTAGGAGAAGAGCTGCGTCGAGGAGAGTGTAAAGAAAAGGAAAATGAAGAGCGCCCAAACGATGAGGTAGAAGAGGACAGGGTCTGATCTCCATTTCCGTAAACGTCGAAGGATACCGGGCAGTGTGCCGGTCCATGGATAGAAACCGGCGATCAGGACGACGAGGTAGAGCCAGTAGTGGTTCTGCCCGGCATGCTCCGGGCTGATGAAGCGCGTCACATTGTGATAGCCGAGGAAGGTATCGATGAAGGCATCTCCATGGATCATGCCCATTGCCAGGTACCAGGGAAGCCCCACGAGACAGGCGAGGGGGATCCCCCAGGTCCAGCCCAGTGCCATGATATTTTTGAAAGTGAAGGATCCCCTGAAGATCATCCAAAGCCCTACGATGAGTGCTGGAAATCCGAAGCCGATCGGGCCCTTCGCAAGGAGCGAGAGACCGCAGAAGATATAGGCGGGGATATATTCCTTTCGAAGAAATGAAATGAGGGCGACGGTGAGCGTGAAGGTCAGCGTCGCATCCGTCACCGAGCTTCTGGCAAGGACGATGATCTCCAGAGAGGAGGCAGAGATGAAGGCACCGTAGAGCGCAGCCTTCTCACCCAGCAGTTTTCGCATAGACAGGTAGAGGTAGGGCGAGAGCAGCGCACCCATCAGGATCGAGGGGAGACGGGCACTCGCGGTCGAGACTCCAAAGAGAGTGAAGGAGATCGATTCCAACCAATAGAAAAGCGGCGGCTTATCGTACCAGAATTCGCCATAGATGCGGGGAGACAGCCAGTCGCCTGTAGAGAGCATTTCCTTCGCTGTCTCGCCGTAGACTGGCTCATCTGGGTCGAGCAGAGGAATGAGACCGGAAAAAGTGCCGTAGAGGGCGAGACAGAAAAGGAAAAGTAAGATGCAGTTTTTATTGAGCTTCATGTTTATTATTCTTATGTTTCTGATAGAAATGGAAAGCCGCCGCGATGATGGCGCAGATGACGATGCAGACAAGAGCGATCTCCAGCTTGTAAGAGAGGAGAGAATGCCAGTTTTCTCCCAGCATGGCACCCATGTAGACCAGAAATATGGTCCAGGGGATCGTGCCGACGATGGTCAGGATCGTGAATTCCGGGAGGGGAAATTGTGCGATGCCCGCAGGCAGGGAAATGAAGGTACGGATCCCCGGAAGCAGACGGCCGGTAAAGACCGCAATGCCGCCGTAGGTCTCAAACCAGTTTTTTGCGGCGATCATTTTTTTCGCGCCCATACCGCCTTTCTGCGTGTGGCGAAGGATCATGTCGCGCCCGCCCTTGTAGCCCATGTAGTAGGAGGCCAAGGAGCCGATCAGCCCAGCCAGTGTGCCGATCAAGATCGTCGGCCAGAAGGAGAAGACACCCTGCGAGACGAGGAAACCCGCAAAGCCCAGAATGATCTCACTGGGGATGGGGATATTCATGTTTTCGAGCGCCATACAGATAAAGAGCGCAAGATAGCCCCATTCAGAGAGAAAAGATATGATGAATTCCATAGATAGGTCCTTTTGAAAAAACGGGTATAACAAGGGGCAGGATCGGATGATGGCAGGCGTCACTCTCGGAGTCAGCCGCCGGGTCACTCGCTATCGGCTGTTCGTATTTCTAAAGCCTAGCCCCTGATTCCTATCATCACTAGATCAGATATTGCTTTCGATTTTTTAAATAAATTTTGGGTATTCGAAGAATCACATATATATTAAACTATAGCATGGATAAAGGGGTGGGTCAATCAAATAGCAGGTTTGAGAAGGGCAATAGGAATTGGGACCGCGAGTGACTCGTGACTGGTGGCTAGGAATTAGTAGCTAGGGATTAGGTTTGCGATACGAGAAAATCGCTAATTTCAAATCTCCGCGGCGCTTCTGATTTTTATGCGTCGCACCACCATTTCTCATTCAAGCGAGGCTTTAAAATGTAATCAAAGGGGCACCACATCCCATGGGCTAACCCTGAACCCTTCTTTGAATATTTATTCGAAAAGCTAGAATAATTTGACATATGTCCGAAGAATTGATAAGATACAAACAGTTAGTTTACTGCTCTTTTACATATGTATAGAATATGGAGATGATCAGAATGATGAATAAAAAAATGAAAATTCTTCTGGCGATGGGCGCTATGGCAGCGGTGGTTCTTGCTTCCGGCTGCGGCGGCGATGCAAAATCCGGCGAGAGTGCAGCGAAGTCCGGCTCCGGCATCCCGAAAGTCATCCGCGTCGGCTCGGAAACCACGTTCCCGCCATTTGAATTTACCAAGGATGATAAATATGTAGGCTTTGACCTGGATCTTGCGGATGCGGTCATCAAACAGATGGGCAGCCAGATGGAATTCAAGTCCATGGGCTTCGATGCGCTGATCCCTGCTGTCCAGTCCGGACAGATCGATCTCATTGCAGCCGGTCTCGATGCGACACCGGAACGCGAAAAGCAGGTCGCTTTCTCCGATCCCTATTTCACACAGAATGGCTACATCATCATTGTCAGAAAAGACAATGATGATATCAAGGACTGGGCAGATCTGGAAGGCAAGAATGTCGGTGCGCAGGTCGGCACGCAGCAGGTGAAGCTCGCGCAGGAAGCAAAAGCCGCACAGGTAAAACAGCTCGACTCGAATTCTCAGGCATTCATGGAACTGCAGGCTAAGACGCTCGATGCGGTTGTCATCGACCAGCCTGTCGGCATGTACTACCTGAAGCAGGGCGGTGACAAAGACCTGAAGATTGTCGGCACCTCCAAGGGCGCCAACGGCATGGTCTTCGCAGTGAAGAAAGAAAATAAAGAGCTGCAGGCAGCGGTGAATAAGGCGCTGAAGGAGATCAAAGCGAATGGGACCTATGATAAGATCTTTGAAAAATGGTTCGGGAAGCAGGAAAAGAAATAATCGCGATAGAATAGAAGGAGCGAGCATTGTCCCGCTCCTTTTTGCGTGCGTGCCATCGCTGACCGGAAGGACGGTTTCCTAAAGTTGAAAATTTAAAGTTTTTAGAAAAACAGCACATGATGCCAGATTTTATTGGAAATACTTGAAATTTTAAAGTGAAAAAATGGTCGGATTCCAGTATACTTTTTATATATGATTCTGCAAAGATTTAAGGAAACGCTGATTCAATCACAGAATCAGATTTCATATGGATTTTTATACATAGCGTCGTCGGCATTCTTTTTAAATAGCCCGCTATTCGCGCCCTCTGTCTCCTCGCTCTATATAAAAATCCAAGAATGAAATCCGATAACGATTTAATCAGTGTTTCCTTAAAAATATTTGATCTCGGGAGGAAATCACATGAACAAAAATGTAATGAAATCAGCCGCTTTCGTTCTGGCAGCCAGTGCTATTTTCTTTTCCACCGGATGTGGTGGGGAAGCAGGGAGCAGCATGGCGACGCCGAAGAAAAAGCTCAGTGTCGCTGTGGAGGCCTCCTATGCCCCCTTCGAATATAAAGATGAAGACGGTCACATCATCGGCTTCGATGTGGACCTCATGAAGGCAGTCGCACAGAAAATGGATGCGGAGGCAGAGTTCAATAACCTTCCTTTTGAACAGATTTTCCACTTCGTCGGTGACAAGAAGATCCAGCTTGGGATTTCCGCCATCGGCGCAACGGAAGAACGTAAGAAGCACGTGTCTTTCAGTGATCCATACTACAGCTTAGGAAGCTACGTCATCGTAGTCCGCCCCGGCACGGAAGGGATCCATGGGCCGGAAGATCTGAAGGGTAAGATCGTAGCCGCCGAACGTGGTACTACGAATGAAATGAAGGTGAAGGAGCTTTCTCCGGCGCGCACGGTGATGCCTGACTACTATAAGGATGTCTTCAAGGCGGTGGAAGAGGGAGAAGCGGATGCAGCTATCGTGGATGAACCGGGAGCGACGTACTATCTGGAACACGAAGGCAGAGGCAAGCTGACCACGGCCGGCACCATCACGACGGGAGAGCAGTTCGTTATCGTTATGGCGAAGGATGACAAGGCCATGCAGCAGGAAGTCAATGCGGCACTGAAGAAGGTCATGGAAGACGGGACTTATGACAAGCTCTCGCAGAAGTGGTTCTTCGAAAAAGCGGCCGATGAGGCAAAAAAATAATAGTTGGAGAAATGTTGAAGCAAATAAAAAGCTATGGTGAAACGAAAGTTTCATCATAGCTTTTTTCAGTGGTCAGGGTCAGTCCTTCAGATGCTTTGGACGAAGGGAAAAGATTCCGCAGGGATCACGGAAATATCATGACAGGGAAATGGCGAGAACGATCGGCGATGAACTTAGAATCCCCGAGCATCGATCCCTCTGTGCTTTCATTTCAGATCCGTCTTGTGGAACAGGACTTTGATGAAGGCGGCGATGACCTCAGGATCAAAAAGGATAGAGGAGCCGCTGAAGATCTCACGTGTGACTTCAGCCTTTGTCTTCTCTGAGAAGTCCGGTGAGGAGTAGATGGCGGTATCGTAGTAGTCTGCGACGGCAATGATCCGCGCTCCGAGAGGAATATTCACGTTCTTGAGGTGCTTCGGAAAGCCGGTCCCGTCCCAGTGCTCGTGATGGCAGCGGATGTAGGGAAGAAGATCCTGACAACCAGGGATGGACTCGAGCATATTTGCGCCAAGCTCCGGATGTTTTTTATACAGCGAGAGCTCTCTTCGAGAAAGGTAGGGCGCCTTGGACAGGATCTGATTCGGCAGGGAGAGAAGGCCGATGTCATGCAGAAGCCCCGCATAGCGGATGAGCGTGATCTCATTCGATGGCAGCTTCATATACACGGCTGTCGCAGCTGCATAGTTCGAGACGCGGACAGAGTGGTCGTAAAGCGCAGCGGATTTCAGACGCAGCAGGTCTGCAAAATGTAGAGTGATGGTTTCGAGCATGTTTTGCGTTTCCCGAAAAGAGATCGGGTTTTGAAAGAGAGACGAACTATACATGGTGGTTCCTCTGTGAAAAAGGGTTAAAGGTTCAGGGTTCAGGGTTAGCCCTTGGGGCGTGCCGCCCCCCTTGATTGTAGATGAAAGTCTCGCATGAATGAGAAATTAGAAATGAGAAATGCGAAATGGTGGTGCGGCGCATAAAAAATCTGAAGCGCCGCGAAGTATAAGAAATATAAGAAGTATAAATAATGGCGATGCCATGAGCTGGCATTCCAGTCACTAGTCACCAGTCACTTGAGACTCCTAATCCCTAATCCCTAGCCACTAATCCCTAGCTACCAGTCACAAGTCACTTGTTTTTTTCCATCCAATGGCTCATGTAAGAGCATTCGGAGTGGACGATGTAGTGATGGCGGATGGCCCATTCATAGAGGGCAGAAGCCAGCTTTCCGGCGATGCCGCGTCCGGCGAGGGCATCGGGGACTTTTGTATGGGTGACGGTGAGAATATTTCCCGCGCAGGTATACTCCATATAGGCGGTTCCTTTCGGGTCTTCCTGTAGAAATCGACAATGGGCTTCATCATGGATAATCATAAGAAGGACCTCCTGTTTTCTGCAAAAGACACAATGAACATTGTACACAATTTAAGGACAAAGGTCAAAGAAAATCTGAAAAATATATAAATCCCATCAGGTATGGTATAATTGGTGCCAGAGGCGGCAGCAGGCAGATATCTGGCGAATCCGCTGTATTTCTGCTGGATTCCGTTTCCTGCTCCGTATGCTGACCCTGCGGCTACCATACTATATATATGCTGTTGATGAGGTAATCGCACAATAATTATAATTATTATACTATAAATAGTTCTGCTTTTCATCACAGGTAAAATCTATAAATACGTACGAATCTTTCAATATCGGAGGACAGCGCTTATGAGCGATATCATTTATTTTCTGCATCACAGCGGATTCATCTATGAAAATGAGACAAGCCTTCTTGTTTTTGATTTCTATAAAGACCCGGAGAACCGGCTGGAGACGCTTCTTAAGGATTCTAAGAAGAAATTGTATTTCTTCGTGAGTCATTATCATGCCGATCATTTCAACCGTGATATACGAAGGTGGGAAGAGCGGGCAGAGGCCTACATCATGCATAAGAACTGCTGGCTGACGATGGACAGGGAAGAAAAGAAGCATCTTATGGTCCCCGGAGATACGCTGACGATCGGCGATCTGACGGTCACTATGTATGGCTCGACAGATGAGGGGGGCTCGTTTCTGGTCAAAAGCGGGGGCAAGACGATCTTCCACGCGGGAGATCTGAACTGGTGGCACTGGGCCGGCGAACCGGCGGCGGATAATCTGGCCGCCAGGCGGGATTTCTTCCATGAGCTGTCCCGTTTTTCCGAAAGACAGGTCGATGTGGCCTTTTTCCCGGTGGATGCTCGGCAGCAGGCGGCCCGCGAGTGGGGTGTCATGGCGTATCTTGAAAGGGTAGAGCCGAAGCTCCTCGTCGCGATGCATGCTTTTGGCAAGCGCTGGCTTCCCTCTTATGAATTTCTCTGGCATTATCCGGAACAGAAGCTCTGGATCCCCGAAAAGGATGGAGATGTCAAGGAGGCGGAGTCTTAGCCCTGGCGATCTCTGATCTTGGCTTAAGGAAATGTTGAACGGATCAGCATTTCCTTACCTTTGACACGAAGGATTATATAACCGGCATGGGAGGAACTTTATGACAAACGGCTGGATGTGGATCATTGGCATTATGCTGATTGGCGGATTCATCCTGCAGATGACGCCGCTCATGTTTTATCTGTACGCGGTCTTTGGTGTGCATCTCTCTATCCTTTTGATCTCGTACCTGATCCTTCGAAGAGAGCGGGGCATCGATCTGCGGGCGAATATGCTCTTCATGCTGGGGCTTACGGTGATCAATATCATGACGGATCTTGGGATCATGAATTACCATATGTCCTGGGCAGCGGTGGCGGCTCTTTTTGTATGGTCTCTCTTCGGGGGAGGAAGAAGGAGTTAGGGGGCTGGTGACTTGTGATGAGTGGCTAGGGATGAGTGGCTAGGGATTAGGAGCCCCGAGTGACAAGTGACTAGAGATTAAAAGCAAGCGGTGATTGAAATAGCGCAGTTAGAACGCTGACAGTTCTGCAAGAAAGATCTCTACTGCGCTCGAGCTGACGACGGCGCGAAGCGCTATCAAAATTCTGCGGCGCTTCTGATTTTTATGCGCCGCACCACCACTCCTAACTCCTAACTAGAAAGCGTGACGTTTTCAAATGGAATCAAAGGGCGGCACGCCCTACGGACTCCCCTGCTCTCTATCTCAACCTTGACAATAAAAAATAAACATTTTAGAATTAAAGCAGTACTGAATCATCGTGATACGATGCCCGTCGTATGTGCAGCGTCCCCGATGGATCAGCATGCAAGCTGCAAGCCCAGTGAGAACTCCGCGAGCGGAGGGATTCTTATTATAGATAAAGGCCATCTGTCAGCCTTTTCGCCATCATCACCTGCTGTAATTTTTTGCAAAGGATGTTTTGTGTCATAGGAACCTTTTCTCTTGAAGGATGAAAGACCATTTACCACGGCCTGCACTTTCCGGCGTGCCCGGAGCTACGTATTTCCTGTCTTAAAATAATAAAATCAGAAAGAGAGAGGTGAACCATTTGACACTGGATGAAGTTTTACTCTACGTCATTCTCTGTGGTATCGCAGCGGCTGTCTGCGGTATGGGGATCGGCTACCTGCTGCGCAAGCGCATCGCAGAAGCCCGGATCGGTTCTGCAGAGGAAAAAGCGAAGCAGATCGCAGAGGATGCGAAAAAGATGCTGGATACAGCGTCTCGTGAAGCGGAGACGCTGAAGAAAGAAACCTTGGTACAGACCCGTGAGGAGATCCATAAGCTCCGCGAGGATATGGAAAAGGAAAATAAGGATCGCCGCGAAGAGCTGGCGAAGTACGAGCAGCGTCTGGTACAGAAGGACAATAATCTGGATCAGCGCAGCAACAATCTGGAACAGCGCGAATCACAGCTGGACCGCAAAGAAAATCAGGTCAAGGCCCAGAAAGAAAAAGTCGATGCCCTGTATGTGTCCCAGCAGGCAAAGCTGGAAGAGATCTCCCAGCTGTCCCGTGAACAGGCGAAGGATATGATCCTGTCCCGTGTGGATGAGGAGCTGACGCATGAGAAGGCGGTCCGCATCCGTGATGCGGTCGAGGAAGCCAAGAGCAGTGCGGATACCAAAGCGAGAGAGATTATCGCGGCTGCCATTCAGAGAAATGCGGCCGATACCGTATCAGAGACCACGGTTTCCGTCGTGGCTCTTCCGAATGAAGAGATGAAGGGACGCATCATTGGTCGTGAAGGCAGAAATATCCGTGCCATCGAAACGCTGACCGGCGTCGATCTCATCATTGATGATACTCCGGAAGCTGTCATCCTGTCGTGCTTTGATCCGATCCGCCGCGAAGTCGCGCGTCTTGCGCTGGAAAGTCTTGTCAAGGATGGCCGTATCCATCCGGCCCGCATCGAAGAGGTCGTGGCAAAGACGAAGAAAGAAGTGGATAAGGCGATCCGTGAAGCCGGTGAACAGGCTGTCATGGAATGCGGCATCCGCGGTATGAATCCTGAACTGATCAAGACGCTTGGCCGTCTGAAGTATCGTACCAGCTATGGGCAGAATGTCCTGCAGCACTGCATTGATACCTCCTATTTTTCCGGCATCCTGGCGGCTGAAGTGGGAGCTGATGTAGAGCTTGCCAGAAGAGCAGGTCTGCTTCATGATATCGGCAAGGCTGTCGATCGGGAACAGGAGGGGACGCATGTAGAACTCGGCGTGGAGCTCGCTCAGAAATACCATGAATCGCCGCAGGTCATCAATGCCATTGCTTCCCATCATGGGGATACAGAGCCGACTTGTGTCGAGTCTGTACTGGTCGCTGCGGCTGATGCGATCTCCGCTGCCCGCCCGGGTGCCCGCCGAGAGACATTGGAAAACTATATCAAGAGACTCACGAAGCTCGAAGATATTGCGAAATCCTTCCCAGGCGTGGCCAGCTGCTATGCCATTCAGGCAGGACGTGAGCTGCGTGTCATCGTGAAGCCGGAGAAGGTCAATGAGGATCAGGCCGTCATTCTGGCGCATGATATTTCCCAGCGGATCGAAAAGGAGCTCCAGTATCCGGGGCAAGTCAAGGTGGTCGTCATCCGCGAGACCCGCGCGACGGATATTGCGAAATAATGCTTATAAAAGGGGGCTGTGAAGAAATGAGGATTCATTTCTTCACAGCCCCCTTTTACTTTGCTTTCAATTGGTTCAGGGTTCAGGGTTCAGGGCTCTTGTGGCGGCTTCGCCGCCTTTTTTTAGAAGATGGTATTCGCGTATCGCAGCCTTCCCCTCTAGGGGAAGGTGCCCCGCAGGGGCGGATAGGGTGACTATGGCATGGAAGACAGCTGGGATAAGGTTTCCCGGTCACTCCTATGAGAGCTGCATGTCCCACGCGGCAGATTGAACGCGAAAATGAGATGATCGTTATTTCACATCGCCTTTTTCTTTTCTTTGGCAGGTATGCTATAATGAGGAACACATTAGGAGAGGGGACTCTGGCGGACAGGGAGCAGACTGCGATCTTGCTTCCGTTGGTTCCATCGGGGTTGATAGACACAAAGGACAGATCGTGTGATAGATTTCACAGAAATGAATAGAGGTACTCATCATGGACAGAGAAGACTTGGATCAGCAGCTGAAAGAGCATGGGGAAGCCATGCAGAAAGAGATCACCGGATCCCGCAAGGGACGCATGAAGCTCTTCGCCGCAGCACTTGCTCTGCTCGTCATCGGCGGCGCGGGAGGCTGCTTCTTCGGCGAGCTCCCCTCGATCCCGAAGAGGGACGGTGCTTCTTCCTCGTACCAGGTACCGCAGGGGGCGGATAAGAAGCTGCAGGAGCTGCCGGCCATCCGCAATACGGCGATCGTGCAGGCGGTGAAAGAGGTCGGGCCGGCGGTCGTCGGCATCACGACCAAGGTATATGATCGCGATATGTTTAACCGCCGCGTCGAAGTCGGGCAAAGCGTAGGATCGGGTGTGGTCTTTGACAAGAAAGGCTACATCGTGACGAATAACCACGTCGTCTCCGGCAGCAAGGAGGTCAATGTCTCGCTTTCTTCCGGAAAGACAGTTTCCGGCAAAGTGGTGGGGACGGATCCGTCGACCGATCTTGCTGTCGTCAAGATCGAAGGCAGTGACGATCTCCCCGTAGCTTCTTTGGGAGACTCTGATGGCCTGCAGGTCGGGGAAACGGCGATCGCGATCGGGAATCCATTGGGTCTTGAATTTCAGGGAACCGTAACGGTCGGCGTCATCAGCGCATTGAACAGAAGCCTCGATGATATCGACCAGCGTTTCAAGCTCATTCAGACCGATGCAGCCATCAATCCGGGCAACTCCGGCGGGGCACTCGTCACTGCTGATGGAAAGGTCGTCGGGATCAATAGTGCGAAGATCGCGAAAGAAGGGGTCGAAGGCATGGGCTTTGCCATCCCGATCAATCAGGCAAAGGGCATCATCTCGCAGCTCATAGACCATGGCAAAGTGACGCGCGCCTATCTTGGCGTGTATGCAGCAGACAAGGACATTGCCGCCCGCTACGGTTACAGCTGGGATCACGAGAAGGGAGTCCTCGTCATGAAGATCGCGGCCAGGAGCCCGATCAGCTTGACTGACATTGAGCCGGGAGACTACATTCTTTCCATTGATGGGAAGGAGTGCAATACTATGAAGGAGATGCGGGAAATCCTCGATACTCATAAGCCGGGGGAAAAGATCTCCATCACCTACGAACACCAGGGAAGAGAAGCCAAGGCGGATGTCCTTCTTGCGGCTGCACCGGAGAATAATAAGTAAGGAAACGATCTGACGAGCGATTTTCTATCGAAAAAGAGGTCCTATGGACATGGCCTCGGGTCTTGGCGCCAGGGAAACACTGATTCAATCGTTGTCAGATTTCATTCTTGGATTTTTATACAGAGCAAGGAATCATCTGACGCGAATAGCGAGCTATTTAAGGAAGATGATGACGAAGCTATGTATAAAAATCCATATGAAATCCGGCTCTGCTATTTAATCAGCGTTTCCCTAGTCTCGGATCATCATTTTCTTTGCAGCATCGGTCCGCAGAAAAGGAAGAGCTATGAAATTTACACTGCTTGCCATCGGCAAGATCAAAGAAAAATGGATGCGGCAGGGCATCGAGGAGTACGTGAAGCGCCTGAAGCCGATCGCACCTCTGGAGATCATCGCACAGGATGAAGAAAAAATGCCGGAGAATCCATCTCCTGCCATGAAGGAAAGGGTGATGGAGAAAGAAGGAGAGAAGATGTTGAAGTATCTTTCTGGCGATGACTGCCTTGTGCTGCTTGATCTCAGAGGGGATCCCATGTCCTCGGAAGGATTGGCAGACTGGATCTCACGGCGTATGGTCACCGGGACGAGCCATTTCTACTTCATGATCGGCGGTCCCTATGGGAATGGGAAGAACATCCGGCATCGGGCGGATCTCAAGATCTCTATCAGTGCCATGACTTTTACGCACCAGATGGCACGCCTGATCCTCTCCGAGCAGCTCTATCGCGCAATGAAGATCATACGGCATGAACCGTACCATCTATAAAGAGGTTTCCCGGGGAAATCATTTCTCAAGAACCGATGCCTTCTTCGCCAGCCCTCCTATTGCAGTTCCGGCTCGAAAGAATTAAAATATAAATAGAGAAAGTGTTTTCCTCATTTGTCTGAGAATGAGCCGATTTTTCGTATTTCCTGCAAGGAGGCCTTATCATGAAATCTCTGAAAGCGAAAGACTTTATGACGAAGTATGTGTTCACGGTATCACCGGATACGACCGTACAGGAGCTGGTGGGACTTTTCGTGACGCATCCCGTGTCTGCGATCCCGGTCGTGGGAGATGATAATGAGCTTCTTGGCATTGTTTCCGAGGGTGATCTTTTGTACAAGAAGGTGCAGCCGAAGATCCCGCCGCATGTCGATGTGCTGGGCGGCACAGTGTACTACTGCGGTTTTGGCCGGTATGAGAAATCCTTCAGGAAGCTGCTCGCAACGACTGCAAAGGATATCATGACGACGGATGTGCGCTGTGTCACGCCGGAGACGGACATGGAAGCCATCACGACACTCATGGTGGATCACCATCTGAAGACGGTGCCTGTCGTACAAAAGGGGAAGCTTAGCGTGGAGCGTGAGGGTGATGAGCCGCCGGCACGCCTTGTCGGGATCATCACGCGTCATGATATCCTGGGGGCTATCGCAGCAACGCAGGTCGAAGAGCATATGAGAAACAGGAAATAGCGTGCTGCTGTTCCTTGCGGGTAAAAGAGAAGGCCGAGGGGACTTCTCTTTTTACTTGTGTGCGTTCCCTGTCAATTCTTTTGCGGGCATAGTATAATAAGGAGAATGTATGTATGAGCGGCCGGTGGATCGTTACTGGCGACAGATAGCTGCGGATCCTTGCGTGATTCGCTTTTACAATGGGAGAGGCACTTCATGATGAGAAAATTATTTAACGCGCTGAGCCAGCTTCATCGAGGCGTCCTCATCTGTGGTGGTTTTGCAGCCTTCATGCTGTTTGGGGCGCTCCTCCTCATGCTGCCCATCTCGCAGACAGGAACGAAGGAAGTCTCCTTCCTGGATGCGCTCTTCATGTCTGTCAGTATCGTCAGCGTGACGGGGATGAGCATGTTTGATCTGAAGACTGACTTTACCATCTTCGGGCAGCTGGTCGTGCTCTTTCTGATGCAGGTGGGCGGTCTGGGGATCATGACGATGATGGCCATGGTCGGCATCTCCCGGGGGCGGAAGATCCGCCTGCAGGAGAGGCTCCTTATCCGGGATTCCTTCAATCTGCAGACACCGTCTGGTATGGTGATGCTGGTGCGGAAGATCATCCTGATGACGCTCTCTATAGAGTTTTGTGCCGGTACCATCCTTGCGGCCTATTTCTTCACACAGAATGGATGGATCGGCATTTATCAGGGCTACTGGCATGCGGTCTCTGCCTTCACGAATTGCGGTATGGATATCATGGGAAATGATGTCGGATTCGCCGGAATGGCAGCCAATCCGCTGGTCAGTACCGTTGTCTGTATCTCGATGTTTCTGGGAGGCGTAGGCTTCATCGCGCTGGATGATCTTTTGAGGCACCATAGCTGGAGCGCACTGACTCTGAACAGCAAATTCATTCTGGTCATGGAAATGATACTGATTCCGCTGGGCGTTATCGTCTATTTTCTTCTGGAGGGCAATAATCCGGCGACGCTGGGACATCTCAGCACGGCTGAAAAGTGGCAGAGTGCCTTCTTCATGTCGATCTCTTCCCGCATGGCAGGCTTTACTCTCTTTGATATCCACGCCATGAACAATGCGACCGGGCTTATCATCATGCTCTTCATGTTCATCGGAGCGGCGCCTGTCTCGACCGCCGGCGGCATCCGCACGACCACCATCGGACTTCTTCTGCTCTCGCTCTGGTCATGGATCCGTGGGAGAAAAGATGTGGTCATCTTCCATAAACGGGTCGATCCGGAATGTCTGGTGAAAGCATCGAACGTTTTTACACTGGCGATGGTACTGACCTTCCTCACCGCGATGATGGTCTTCCTGCTTGAGCCTGCGTCTCACTTTGATTTTGAGGATGCCCTCTTCGAAGCTGTCTCCGCCTTCAGCACCGTCGGCTTCTCGATGGGACTCACGACGGAGTGGAATATCCCCTGTAAAATCGTCATCATGATCGCTATGTTCATCGGGCGTATCGGCGTCATGACGCTCGCCGTCACCTTTGCCGGCCGTCCGAAGAGTCAGATCAAGTATCCGAAGGAAAATATAGTCATCGGATAAAAGGAGAGGGGCTGAAACGCTGCCTTCGGGCAGCTCTCCTCTATATCCGATTGAACCATTTATTATTGCATAGAATCATCCATCACGAGGTACTCTCTATGGCAAAGAAATTACAGTTTTTCGTGGCAGGTCTGGGCCGCTTCGGCATCAGTGTCGCCGTCACATTGGAAAAGATGGGCTATGACGTCATGGCCATGGATATCGATGAAGAGGTAGTGCAGGATCTTTCAGATACACTGGGCTACGTGGTCTGTGCGGACTGTTCCGATGAGAAGAACCTGGCAGCCATCGGTGCCGGCAATGCGGACATCGCTGTCGTTTCTGTCGGCGATCTGTCGGCAAGCCTGATGACGACACTGCTTTTAAAGGAAATGGGCGTCAAGAAGATCGTCGTCAAAGCCCTGGATCCCATTCATGGAAAAATGCTGCAGAAGATCGGCGCAGACAAGATCATTTACTCAGAGAAGGAAATGGGTGTCCGCGTCGCACACAATCTGATCTCCCCAGGCATCGTTGACTATATCGAGATGGAAAACAACATCACCATCCTTTCCATTCGTGTGCCGCAGGAGTGGGTGAACAAGAGCCTGATCGATACCGACGTCAGAAGAAAATATAACATCACCGTCGTTGCGATCAAGCGCGGAGGAGATATGTTCGTCAATCCGAGACCGGATATGAACATGAAGGAACAGGATATGCTCATCATTCTGGGAGACTCGGAAAGTGTCAAGCGCGTCACCGAGTCGCTGGAACAGTAAAAGGGAATGGGCAGTCGGCAGGCTCTGCCCATGGCTTCGGACCTCTTTCCTCCCGAATCCATGGGCAGACTTTCCCCCAGAGGCTTAATCCAATTTTCACATTGAAATCCCTTGTTTTTTTATGGTATCATACATATAATTGACGTTTGTAGGACAGCGCCGCCGCCCCTTTTGGCTGCGGTATCAGATAGATCTTTGCTTTCAGTATTTCATCAGTACAGGAGTGATTCCTTTTGGAAAAATTAGTAATTCATGGTGGACATCCCCTGCGTGGACACGTCCGTGTTTCCAGCGCAAAGAATGCCGTTCTTCCTATCATTGTAGCGACACTTTTGCCTGAGACACCGGCATCCATTGTCGATACACCGAATCTCGATGATGTGGTGACCATTTGTAGCGTACTGGAGTCTTTGGGCGTCAAAGTCCAAAGAGAGGACAATGTCCTGACTTTTGATGCATCCGGGGTGAATAAGACCGAAGCTTCTTATGAGCTTATGAGCCGCATGAGAGCCTCTTTCCTGATCATGGGACCGCTTCTGGCCAAGATGGGGCATGCGAAGATCGCGCTTCCCGGGGGCTGCATGATCGGCAGTCGTCCGATCGATCTGCACCTGAAAGCCTTTGAAGCCATGGGGGCAGAGATCAATGTAGGCAACGGCTATGTCGAAGGATATGCACCGAAGGGGCTGAAGGGCACGACCATTTATCTAGATTTCCCGAGTGTCGGCGCGACAGAGAATATCCTCATGGCAGCTGCTACGGCAGAAGGCCGTACCATCATCGAAAATGCGGCGGAAGAGCCGGAGATCGTGGATCTCGTGACGTTCCTGAATTCCATGGGGGCAAACATCAAAGGCGCAGGGACGAATATCATCCGTGTCGAAGGTGTCAAGAAGCTGGAAGGCGTCGCTCATACAGTCATTCCGGACCGTATCGAAGCGGGGACCTTCATGATCGCAGCGGCTATGGCCGGCGGCGATGTCGTGATCGAAAATGTATTGAATGAACATCTGAAGCCGCTCCTCGCCAAGCTTGGAGAAGCAGGCGTCAAGGTGATCAAGGATGTCGACAGTGTCCGTGTCATCAGTGATGGGCATATCCGCTCTACGGATATCAAGACGCTGCCCTATCCGGGCTTTCCTACGGATCTGCAGGCGCAGTTCATGGCACTCATGACCGTGGGCAGCGGCGTCAGCCGTATCACAGAGACGGTATTTGAAAATCGTTTCATGCATGCCGGCGAGCTGCAGCGGATGGGGGCTTCCATTCAGGTCGAAGGCCGCTGTGCGATCGTTGAGGGCGTCCCCTTCCTGACTGGTGCCTTCGTCAGAGCGACGGATCTTCGTGCGGGGGCAGCACTGACACTGGCCGGGCTCGCTGCGCACGGAGAGACAGAAGTGGGCGAGCTTCATCATATTGATCGTGGTTATGACCATCTTGTAGAAAAGCTGCAGGGGTTAGGAGCAGACATTGTCCGTGTCGATCGAGACTAAAGCACTGGCGGAGAAGGCGGAGCGTCTGGCGGGGCAGAAGACCCTTCTGGACTGGATCGGCTCTTTCGGCTCAGAAGACATCGGCGTCGATATCGGGACGTCGAATGTAGTGATTTACGTCAAGCATAAGGGCGTCGTATTTCCGGAAGCCTCTGTGATCGCCCGCCACGCCGTGACGAAGGAATTCTTCGCTTACGGTACGAAGGCAGAGGAAATGGAGGGCAAGGCGCCGCGGGACATAGAGATCGTCCATCCGATGAAGCGAAGTGCGATCATCGACTATAACGGGGCGGCTTATCTTTTGAATTCCATCGTGAATCAGTCGTATTTGAAAGGGATGTTCTTTCATCCGCGTCTCATGATGTGCGTGTCTCGGGGAATGGGCAGCGTGCAGAGAAGGGCGCTTTTGGAAGCGGCTGTGGCTATGGGCGCACGGAAGACGGTCCTCATCGATCAGCCTATCGCGGCGATGATGGGTCTCGGGCTCACGGGGGATAACTGTCAGGGCGCGATGATCGTGGATATTGGCGGCGGCTCGACGAAGGTTTCCGTGCTTTCGAAACACGGCATCGTGGTCAGCCATTTCTCACCGGAGTCCGGACTGGAAATGGATCAGGCCATCATGGCGGCTATCCGCGACAAGTATCATATCCGCATCGGCCGCAAAGAGGCGGAAAGCCTCAAGATCTCGCTGGGCGCCTACTGGGATCTGGATCAGGCGCCGCGCGTGGCTGAAACGTATGGCCTTTCCATCGTATCGGGATCGCCGGTCAAGATCGCCGTAACGGCTGAAGATGTGGCGCATGCCATCAATCCGATCCTGTACAGGATTTTCAAAAACATTCAGGATGTGCTGCAGAGGACGCCGCCGGCGCTTCTGGCAGCGATCCGAGAGCAGGGCATCATGCTTGTCGGCGGGGTGTCTCAGCTGAAGGGCATCGATGAGCTGATCACCCGTATCACCGGGATCGCAGCGAAGGTAGCGGAGAGACCTTCCTATGTGAATGCCATCGGTGCCGGGGCTTCGCTCAACTATATCAATGCATTCAGAGACTCGTTGCAGGATCTGCACTGAGCAAAAGCGGAACAGATCGCATTCCGTAGGCACATACATGGGGATATAACATTCATTTGTTATGTCCCTTTTTATTTTCTTCATGCCAAGAGGCAGATAAAATGGTAAAATATAATATACCTATATGTGAATTTTACAACACAGGGAGGTACATCATGAGAAACGCGATGAAAATCGGCTTGGCGCTGGCAGCACTTGTGGCTGCCGGTGTATATAGCGTGTCTGCGGAGGACGTCTCGCAGCAGGCTGTACTGAATGGGACGGTCGTTTCTGTCATAGAGGCAGGCACACCTGTCAAGGAAGGCGATGTACTGGTCTCTGTGGACTCACTGGTCGGCGGTGTACCGGCGGCGAGAGCCGACCGGGATGGCGTGGTCAAAGAGGTCCGCGTCCAGAAGGGCCAGACGATCGCCAAACAGGACGTCGTAGCGGTGCTGGAGAGCAAATAAAGAAGCCGGCCGTCCGGCGCGGTTCCTTCGCTCCCCAGACGGCCTGTCCTTTGCCTTTCATTGGAATCCTGCTGCACCTATGCGGATGCATCCGATGAAATCGCCATTTCTGATTTCAAACTTATATTTCGGTAAGGGGGATCCTATGCCCAATCGGTTTAAAAAGTCAATGAAGCATCTGGCAGCGGCTGTCTGCCTCACGCTTTCCTGCGTGATGCCTTGTGCAGCACAGGAATTTCTTCCTGTGTCAGAAGTACAAGAGGGTATGCATGGCTATGCCAAGACCGTCGTACACGGTACGAAGATCGAGACCTTCGATGTCGATGTGCTGGGGATTATGAAAGGCAAGGGCGCGACCGGCGGAGATCTGGTGCTGGTGAAGGTATCCGGACCACTGATCGATCAGACAGAAGGCATCGCGCAGGGGATGAGCGGCAGTCCGGTCTACATTGATGGGAAGCTGCTCGGCGCAGTGGCGTATGGATTTCCACAGTCCGGCGGGCGCATCGGCATGGTGACGCCGATCGGTGACATGCTGAAGCTCTGGACCATCGATGACGGAAAGGACACCGGTCTTACGCCGCCATCCTCCAAAGGGCTGATCCCGCTTACGACGCCTCTCATGGCGAGCGGATACACCCCGGATGCGATGGATTTCCTCGCAGGGAAAATGCAGGATTTCCACATGGTCCCATTTGCTTCCGCATCTGCCTCGCAGGATGATGTGCCGCAGCCGCTTGAACCGGGAAGTGCCGTCTCGGCAACCATGGTGACAGGCGATCTCAAGCTCGGCGCTGTCGGGACGGTCACCTATGTCGACGGCGATCGCATGGTGGCTTTCGGGCATCCGTTCATGGATCGCGGAAATACCGATTACTTCATGCACAATTCCTATATCTTCACTGTCATCCCGAGCAAGAATATCCCCTTCAAGCTGGGGTCCGTCGGTGCGGAGATCGGCACGGTCAACCAGGACCGGGGCGCCGGTATCGGCGGAATGATGGGGAAGCTTCCACACGCTGTCGCGCTTCATGCGTCCGTGACCGATGAAGATACGAAGAAGAAGGAAGATCTCCATGTACGCATGATCCCGAATGAAGCGTTGCTGCCGACCTTATCCGTCACTTCGGTGTACCATGCGATCAGCAATGCCATGGATCGTAAAGGACAGGGGACGGTCGATTTCACCTATACGCTTTACCCGGAGGATATGAAGCAGAAGCCTTTCACCCGAAGCAATATGTACTGGTCGTCCAAAGACATCGCGGAGCGAAGCGTAGATGAGCTCTACAATGTGGTACGGCTTCTCGAGCAGAACCGTTTTGAAAAATATCCTCTCCGCAGCATTATGGTCGACATGCATGTGACGAGTGAACGAAAGACCGCGCAGCTTCTCGATGCCTCGGCGTCTCCGATCATCGTGAGCCCGGGCGATACCATCTATGTACGCGCGCGTCTTTCTCCCTACAGGGGAGAAGTCTTCTATAAGGACCTGACATTCACCGTGCCGAAAGATCAGCCGTACGGAGATATGATCCTCGAAGTCCGCGGCGGCGGTGTCGTGCCGCTCCCCTACCTCATCCAGCAGCAGAAATTCAATCTGACGGATGAGATCTTAGACCGCATCCGCACGTACAAGGATTTCAATGATCTGCACAGCCGACTGATGAAGGAAGACCAGAACAATCAGGTCGTCGTGGAGATCCTGGATCCGGAGGTCAGCATGATCTCCAAAGGTGAAAACGGCGGAAAAAAGGCAGAAATACAGGAGAAAAAGGCACCGGAAAATCCAGACTATCTGAAAAATAAAGACGGGCTCAAAGAAGACGGAGAAAAAGAGACTCCGAAGAGCGCCGTCGATACGGACTATGTCATCTATGGTGACGGACAATTCACCTTCAAAGTTCTGCCGCAAGCAGAACGCGATAAAGCACTGAAGAAGCTCGCAAAGAGCAAACAGCAGGCCACCATCGAGATGAGCAATAAGGAAAAAGAGACGCTGGAAAAGAAGGGCGAAAAATCCGCAGATGATGAAAAGCCGGCAGAAAAAGCGTCGGTGATGATAGCGTTGTAGCAAGTCGTGACAAGGGATTGGCAGACTTGTGACTGATATCTGCTCTCTGATATTTCCCATATATTCACAGCGAAGCCGCTGGTACTATTTTCCACAGAAAGGAGGTTCCTCCCATGTCGTCATTCTTAGAAACGCTTGGCCGCTATACCATCGGCATCTTTCATCAGCTGGGAGCAGTGATCCTGCTCCTCATGGCGGCGGTGAAAGAGATCGGCGCATTCCGCGGGCGGGAGACGATGAAGCAGTGCCTGGCATTGGGCGTGCTGTCCTTTCCCATCGTGGCATTGACACTGCTCTTTACCGGCATGGTGCTTTCCGTACAGATCGCGGGCGAGCTCACAAAGTATGGCGCAGACTTCACCGTCGGTGCGATCGTAGCCATCGGCATGGGGCGTGAACTGGGACCGGTGCTCTGCGGTGTCGTCCTTGCAGGCCGCGTCGGGGCAGCCATCACGGCTGAGATCGGTACGATGCGGGTGACCGAGCAGATCGATGCGCTAAGGTGCCTTGCGGTGAGTCCGGTGGGGTATCTCGTGGTGCCGCGGCTCGTCGCCTGTATGACGATGCTGCCGCTTCTGACGGTTTTTGGTGTCACCATCGGCGTTGGCGGCGGTATGATCGTCGCTTCGCTCACGCATGGCGTCTCCTCCTATACCTTCATGCACTCCATCCACGTGTACTGCGTCCCTTCTGACCTGTACATCGGCGTTTTCAAGTCGGTCATTTTCGGTATGATCGTTGCGCTTGTCGGCTGTGACCGCGGGATGACCTGTACGGCAGGGGCAGAAGGCGTCGGCAAGGCGACCACCCAGTCCGTAGTATATTCGATTATTATGCTTTTTGCGGCGAACTACCTGCTCTCGTCCATTCTGTTTTGAGGCGTCCTATGATTGATATCAGGCATGTATACCAGACTTTTGGCGATCGTCATATCTTGAAAGATGTCAGTCTTTCCATCAAGGAGGGAGAGACGATGGTCATCCTGGGAGCGTCCGGCTCCGGGAAATCAACGCTCCTAAAGCTCATCATCGGTCTTTTGCGCCCTACATCCGGAAAAGTCCTTGTGAACGGAAAGGATATGGGACAGCTCAGCGAAGAGGAGCTGAATGAGGAGCGCCGCTCGATGGGGATGGTCTTTCAGTATTCCGCGCTCTTTGACTCTCTCAATGTGAAAGAAAATGTAGCCTTTGGTCTGCGTATGCACACGCGGCTTTCTGAAGAAAAGATCGATGCCATCGTGAAGGAGAAACTGCATCTGGTCGGACTTGATGGGATCGAAGATCTCATGCCGGCGAATCTGTCTGGCGGCATGAAGAAACGCGTGAGCCTTGCCAGAGCGATCGCGCTCGAGCCGAAGATCATTCTCTATGATGAACCGACAGCGGGGCTCGATCCGATCCGTTCGACCGATATCAGTCTTTTGATCAAAGAGACGCAAAAGGCCCTGCATGCGACGAGCGTCGTCGTGACGCACGACTTGAAGTCTGCGGAAATGATCGCGGACCGCATGGCTTTTTTGTATAAGGGCTCGTTCCTTGCGGTAGGGACAGCTAAAGAATTATATGCATCGAAGGATGAAAGAGTACGGCAGTTCATGAATGGTCTGCCATCGAATCCTGATTTTTTGAAAGAAGGTGATGCCTGATGAAATGGTCGACGGAAGCAAAGGTCGGAGCCTTTGCCCTTGCGGGGATACTCCTCTTTGCCGGAATCCTGATCGAGCTTTCCAGCCTTGTGATCTTTGGAAAGAGCGGATTTCATGTGACCGGCTATTTCAAGGAAGCGGAAGGCATAGAACCGGGAAATCCGATCCACTATGCCGGCGTCGAAGTAGGCATGGTCGATGGCATCACGGTGGAGAACGGGGAAGCCGTCGTGAAGCTGCGTTTTTATCACGATGCCAAGGTGCCGAAGGATGCGGACTTCTCCATCCAGACCAGCAGTGTCATGGGCGGACGCTTCGTGAAGGCCTCCGGCGGTCATCAGGAACGCGGCTATCTGGCAGAGGGGATGAAGGTCGAGGGCAAGTCAGCACCGGGGATCGATCAGGCGATGGATAAGATGGATAAGCTCATCACATCCGCGCAGACCATGCTCGATGGGATCAATAGCGTCGTCGCAGATCCCTCTTCGCAGAAGCATGTGAAGAACAGTATCAATAATTTTGATGCGATTTCCGAAAATCTCGCCATCCTGACCGCGCAGGGGATACAGACAGCGAATGAGATCCAGAGCATCACCTCGCAGGTGAATCAGATGCTGTATCAGCTGAATGGAGACGGCAAAGCCACCGGCGATGTGCGCAGGATCATGGACAATATGGTCGTGGCATCGGAGAATGCGAAGGAGATCTCTCAGAATGCCAAAGAGATTTCCGGGAAAATAAATGGATTTATGCAGGGAAATGGTGATTTTGATGTATCTGTTTCCGGCGAATTGTTATATAATACTAAGAAGGACGATTTCTCGCCGAATCTCTTCCTCCGCGTGGGGAAAGACTCCTATGGCCTTCTGGGGATAGAATCCATGGGAAATGATCCGGTCTATGATGCGCTCTATGGTCGTATGAGAGGGGACTATGGCGTACATGCCGGTATCATTCGAAACAAGATCGGTGCTGGCGCGGACTATGCGTCCGGGCGGTGGAAATTCTCCGCAGATGTGTATGACCCCAATGATCTCTCTGTCCGCCTGCGCGGACAGTATGCTCTTACGCCGAATCTGTTCCTGACCGGACAGTCCATTTTCCCGCATAATAACCGCGGCGGCGGAGAGTACATCGGTGTGGGATACAATTATTAAATGAAAACAGCGCTCCCAAGAGGGGCGGTCTGGATACAATGACAACAAAGACATCTGTCTAGAAGGGATGAATGTTGAATGAATACAATGACCTGCAAAATTCTGACTGCTTCTATCGTGCTTGCCCTTTCCTGCGGGCTCGGCGCAGAAGCAAAAGGATCTCAGACAAAGATCATGACGGATCCGTCGATCACACAGAAAGCCATCGAGGCACAGATGAATCAGATGGTAGCGAATAAAGATGTGAACTTCAATAACATGTTGCTCCAGAAGAATCTGGCGTCTTCCATCACAGAAGCGGCAGCTCCGGAAGCAGTGGCTATGGATATCGACCTCAAAGGTGCGGTCACGACTGCCATTCAGAATAACCGCGACATCACCATCGCAGAGCTAAAAATGAGAGAAGCAGAGGCCGATGTCAGCGCAGTGGCAGCCAAGAAGAATCCATCCGTCAGCTACTCCTGGCAGAGAAATCAGTATCCGACCCAGAGAGGTCCGGTGACCAAAACCAACATGACTACCGATAATCAGGTAGTCACTACTGTCGTAGGCATGCAAAGCTCCAACCATGGCTATAGCCAGGGGATCAATGTTTCTTGGCCGATCTGGACCTTCGGCAAAGTAGAAGGCGCGATCGATGCTGCCCGCTATCAGAAGAACATCGCTGATCTTAATGTCTACAAGACGGAAGCGGATACGAAGCTCGCGGCTGTGCAGGCGTACTACCAGTACCTCGAAGCGATCAAACTCGCTGAAGTACAGGCACAGTCTGTCACTGACTATGCAAGCCATCTGAATAACGTACAGCAGCAGTTCGATGCCGGCATCGTAGCTAAGCTGGATGTACTGTCTTCCAATGTATCGCTCGCCAATGCGAAGCAGAAGAGCATCGCAGCGGACAACACCCGTGATGTCGCAGAAGCGAACCTGAACAACATCATGCGTGTCCCGATGAATACGACGCTGAACCCGCTGGATAAGAATTTCCCGGAACCGGAATTTGACCTCACCATGGAACAGGCCATTCTGATGGCGCAGAAATACCGCTGGGAACTCGTCGAAGCAGACTATGGTGTAAGGGCAGCTGAGGCCTCTCTTCGCTCTGCAAAGGCAGGCTATCTCCCGACAGTCAGCGTCGGCGGCGGATACAGCTGGAAGGAAGCCAGCGTGACGGCGGTCGATAAAGATGACTGGGCTGTCCAGGGCGGGCTTTCCTGGTCGCTTTGGGATGGCGGTGCCACCCAGGCATCGGTGAAGAAAGCGGATGCCGCTGTCAAGACAGCACAGGAAACACTCCTGCAGGCGAGAGAAAAGATCGAGCTCGAAGTCCGTCAGGATTACCTGAATGTCCTCTCTTATAAAGAACAGATCCGCGCTGCGGAAGCGTCGGTCGCTCAGGCAGAAGAAGCATATAAGATCGCGACCGTCCGCTACAGCAGCGGCGTCGGCATCAACCTCGATGTCCTCGATGCAGAACTCGCCCTAAATACTGCGAGAACGAACTACATCACCGCGCTCTACAACTACAACATCGGTCTCGCTACGCTGGAACATGCGATGGGCGTACCGGCTGTCATTCACCCGGAATTTGCAAAAGCATAATTTTAGTGGCTGGTGACTGGGAGACATCAGACTCGCATATCGTCATTTCGAGCGAAGCGAGAAATCTTTGTCATTCGCGGTCAAAAGGATGATGTCAGGAAACCATAAATGGGAAGCCTGTTAATCGCTGACCTTCGGGCATCGCCCTATTTATACTCCGTGGCGCTTCTGATTTTTTATGTGCCGCACCAACCCCCTTTGAACCTTTTGAACTTATAGAACCGGTTTCCACCCTTTCATCCCCGAGCAAGGGGCGGCACGCCCCCGGGGCTAACCCTGAACCTTGAAACTTTATTTTTAATTTGGAGAACTTGACCTTGGCTAGCAGAATCAAATGGTGGATCAATGGTATCGCAGCATTTATTTTCGTCATGCTCTGTATCATTTATCTGCTGATCCGTCCGATCATCACACAGAATCTGGAACCTGTCATCAAAGACGCGGCAGGGGAGCGCATCAATGGCACCCTGACGTGGACCATGATGGATCTGGATCCGAACTATGACCTTTCCTTCACCGACCTGGAGCTGAAGGACGCGAAAGGAGAGGTTGTGTTCAAGTCGCCCTCTTTGGCGATCGGATGGTCTGCTTCTGCGCTGTATAACTATGCCTTCAAAGACGGCGGCATCGCTGATGTCGTAAAGACGGTGACTATTGAGGGTCCGGAGGTCCATCTCGCCAAGACGGAAGATGGACTGTGGAATGTAGAGAAGATTCTAAAACCATCGGACTCTTCGGACAACGGTACTTTCACAGGACAGGTCATCGTGAAGGACGGGAATGCTTCCATCTCTGCACCGGATATTGGTTCGTATGATTTCACTTCGCTGGGAGGCACGCTCGGCTGGGACAGCAAGGGTACGATCACAGGCTCTTTTGCGGGAGAGGCATTTGACAGCCATTTCACAGGGGACCTGAAGTACACGAATACGAATAACATGGAAATCAGTCTGGAAACGGATCCGGTTTCCCTGACCTCGTTGAAGCCGCTCTTAGAGCAGTTCCCACAGATTTCATCAAAACTTGATATAGACAAAGGGACAGGACAGGTGACCAGCGCCAAGATCTGGAAAAGTGATGGCGCTGTCGCTTATCATGTCCAAGGCTCTATCAAAGATGCTGCTCTTCGCTATGATCATTTTATTCTGGCTGACGGAGCAGCCTTTTTTGATATTGAAAATGGTGAAGCTGTCATCACCGAAGCAGCCGTAAAGGTCAATGGGCAGACATTCACCGGGGAGGCGAAGGTTCTTTTTGACGTGGACGATCCGATCCTGATGGGACATGTGACTCTGAAGGATATCAAGGCGGAAGAGCTGCTGCCGGAGAAAGGCGTCACCGGAGTTGTTTCCGGCAGCGTAGATATTTCGGGGACGATGGGAGATCCTTTCGTGTCCGGCGAAGCCCATGTGAAGGATGGGCAATATGAGGATCTTTCTGTCAAAGAGGCGAATGTGCGCTTTGTCTATGGAGAGGATCGGATATCGATCCCCTATCTGAAGGCACAGATGGCTGGCGGTCTTCTGATCGGCGAAGGCTCATATACTATGACAAGCGGGGCCTTCGAAGGCGAAGCCGCCGGAGAGCATATCGACCTTTCTTCTCTTCCGGTCGGGATTTCTGCTTCCGGCATTGTGAGCGGATCGGGGAAGGCGAAGGGCACCTATAAGGAAGGCGCACTGTCTCTGGAAATGGCTTCCGGAGAAATGGATGGCACGGGTCTTTCGTATGAGAATATGGCAGCCGGCAAGGTTTCCGGCTTTGGCAGTTACCGGGATGGTGACTGGCATGGTGTTTTCTATGGCATGGATCTTTCGTATGATGGGATGTCCATGGATACCCTCTCGGGGGAGGCGACTTCGCGTGGCGGCGTGATGGATATCGCATATCTGACAGGCACATCTGGCGAAGGCGCATTCACTGTGAAGGGGACATATGGGCCGTCTCTCTCGCTCTCGGGCGAGGTATCGTCCATCGACCTTTCTGCGCTTTCCGGCCTTTCGGGAATGGATATGGCCGGACGTCTCTCCGGCCGGTTCGTAGTCAGCGGGAGCAGAGAGGATCCATACGGCGCGGCAGACTTCACAGCGCAGGATGGGGAGATCCGTGGCATCTCCTTTGACCGTATCGAAGGACATGTATCGCTGGGAGATCAGCTGGCGACTATCACCTCGCTTCGCTGGGAAGGGCCGGACGGCAAGCATACCGTGAAGGGGACCGTCGGTCTCTTTGCGCCGCACCCTCTCTCACTCACCATCGATACCGACAAGACACGCATCGAGAAACTGCTCGCGCTTGCCGGAGAGGACTACCCGGTGACGGGATGGGTCGAAAATACCATGACCGTCACTGGCACGATGGAAGCGCCACAGGTGAAAGGCGATTTTCTGGCCTTCGACGGTTCGGTCATGGGTGAGCTTTTCCAGAGTATCTCCGGCGAATATACCTATGATGGAAATGACATCACCCTGAAAAACGGCCTCGCCTATATCTATGATGGTACAGCCATCGTGAGCGGTACGGTGAAGCCGGACATGATCGATATGGATGTGTCACTCAATGACATCAGCCTTTCGCGGATGCTTCCGGGACGCGGAGCAGACGGCAAGGTCAATATGCGCGGGCATGTATCCGGAACGATGGAAGATCCGGTCTTTGAAGGGACGATTTCCTCCAGGCAGATCTCTGTAGGCGGCACTGCCATTTATATGGCGTCTGCCGGCATTTGCTATCAGAACCATGTCGTAAGCCTTGATGACGGTATATTCAACCAGAAGAATGGCCATTTCGAATGGAGAGGCAGCTATCACATGGACTCCCATACCCTGCAGGGGTTCCTCCGATTTAAGGAATGGAATATCAAGGAGATCATGCGCCTTTTCAAGCTGCCTGAGTCCGCTGCGGATGGCGCTGTCAATGGCGGCATGCAGATCGGAGGGACTCTGGAAAACCCCAGCATCGACTTCAAAGCAGATTTCCTGGGAGGACATCTGGGGGATACACCTGTCGGTCAGGGAGCGATCGATTTTTCCTACCTAAATGGGGCGCTCTCGATCCGTAAGTTTCATCTTCCTGTAGGAGATGGACTGCTCGCAGCAGAAGGCTCTATGAATAGCGATGGGGAGCTCGCCATCCAGCTCGCAGCCAAAGACATGGAGATGTCCTGGCTGCCGCAGGTATTGGGACGAAGCGATATACGGATGGGCGGGCGTCTGACGGCCGGAGTCGTTCTCAGCGGAAATAAGACATCGCCGGAAGCAGACATCTCGATCGGTATCGAGCATCCGAGCTACGGAGAAATCAGCTTTGACAGCTTCTCTCTGATGGCGAATGCCAAGAGCAATGTCGTGACGCTGCAAAATGCACTGGTATCGAAGGGAAACTATCGTGCAAGTGCCAAGGGCATACTCCCCGGCAATCTTTTCACCGGCAGCACCACCGATGAGGCAGTGCCGCTTTCTGTTGATTTCAATCTCGATCAGGCAGATATGAATATTCTGGCGCTCTTCGGTAAAGCCGTGACGAGTGCGAGCGGACCGATCAAGGGACATGTACAGCTTGTCGGTGACTATCGTGACCCGGAGCTTAAGGGCAGCATCACAGCAAAGAATGGGGCGCTCGGTCTTATGACCATGAATGAAGTCATTCAGCCGATCGATCTGTCCTTACGATTTGATGGACATCGCGTGACATTTGATGGCAGTGCCTCCTTCGGTGGCGGCGGCGTTACTGCGAAGGGCTCTGCCGACTGGAAAGAAAAGGCGATCACGCATTATGATGGGGAAGTGCATATGCATACCCCCTCCATCGACTCTGCCTATTACAAAGGAGCCGTCGATGCTGACCTTTCACTGGGTGAATTCATGGATCAGCTCGGTGTCACGGGCAAGATCTCTATCCACGATGCGACCTGCGAAGTGCCGCTCGCTCTCCTTGCGGAGAGCGGTGAGTCGTCGGCCAATTTCCTGACGAAGATCGACATAGCCATCGGAGACAATGTACGGCTCTACAGCAGCTCGCTCTATGACCTCATGATCAAAGGAAATATTTCGATGATGGGCCATTTCCGCGAACCGATCATGACGGGACGCGTGAATGTAGAAAAAGGAACGGTCAAGATCAATACCACGGAATTCAAGATCGATCAGGCCAATGCTGTCTGGGGCGGTACCCCCGGCTCCTTCCTGCCTGTCATCCATGCGCGTGCCGATACCAAGGTCGGTCATTACAATATCAAAGCCGAGCTGGATGGACTGCCCGGTGATATGAAGACGACCTTCCACAGTGATCCCGCGCTGAATGATTCGCAGATCATCATGCTGCTGACGCTCCATCAGGATCCGACCAAGGATAAGGATGGCTCGATGCAGGGGGCGCTCTTCAATGCCGGCCTCACCATGCTCTTCGGGAATACAATGCAGGACTTCCTCGCAGATAAGATCGGACTTGACCTCATCAGCATCACGTCGAACCTGACAGACTACTATGACAACATCGATGATAACAATGACAGCTACTACTACATCAAGATCGGGAAGTACCTCTTCAATGATTTCATGCTGACTGCGACCATGGGAGTGAATAATGAGGAAAAGAGTTTGGGCTTCCATTATGATTTGAATTCGCGCGTCGGTCTCTCATCGTGGTATAATAGTAATCACGACAGTTACATCGGCAGCGATTGGAGCTTTAAATTTTAGTCCCTAAGCCTGATGGGCTCGGGGCGGAGGTGCGGCTTCGCCGGAATCCTTCGGTGCGAACTCATTTTCCCATTCGCCGCTTGTCAAGCCAACAACTTTCCCTTAGATCACGGAAAAATGCGCCAATGATCCGGCAACGCATCTTCCGTTCAGCGCTGATAGGAGGGGAAGGTCTATTTCGCGAAATCCCATTTACATGGAGTACCCATTATTATGCTCGAAGAATACAAAGCCTGCCTGTCCCGTGTGACCTTGCTCAGCCGGGAGGAAGAGCAGGCACTTTGGAAAGAATACAAAGAGGAAGAGGAGATCGACGCGCGACAGCGTTTGATCGAGAATTACCAGCCGCTTGTCTTCAAGGAGGCCGTCAAGTACGGCCTGCAGGAGGCGGTGACGATGGATCTTATTCAGGAAGGCACTGTAGGGCTCATGGAGGCTGTCGAGCGCTATGATCCTTTGGCCGGTGTCGCCTTCTCCCTGTATGCCATCCATCGCATCCGCGGACGCATGCTGAATTTCCTGAATGCCAATAAGAAGGAGATCCTTCTCAAGGACGGGGAGGAAGAGAAGGTCTTCCTTGCGCAGGCCATTCCCGATATGGCTTTCGAAAGTGCCGACCGTGAATCGCTGCATGCGGCAGTCGACCTGGCAGTGCAGCGACTCTCTGCCAAAGAGCAGGATGTCATCCGCTCGGTCTACCTGGCGGAGCAGACCGCCGCTGAGACTGCCGATGCCATGGGCGTCAGTCAGGCCTACGTCTACCGCCTCGAGAAACGCGGCATCCGGCGCCTACGCGGGATGCTCTCGAAGCTGATCCATGAGAGAAAGTAGGGGATGACGTGGCATAGCGTTTCTTGCGATCCCATTTTCGGCACCGCCTCGTTGCCCCGCTGAACCTATAGGAAAGAGTAAGATGGAACAGAAATCGGATCTTTGCTCCTCGGACCCTGTCAAACATATCATTTCGGACTAAAAACACTCGCATTTCTGCAAAAATGCTTGAAAATACAAGAAAATGTGAAATAAATAATAATTTTGGATGTTCACTTGTACTTCTAAAACACTGATTATATATAAGAATCATGTAACCAGTGGTTGGCAGAGATCGGAATGATTCCGGTTTTCTCAGCAGGAGGCAGTATGTCGGGGGATACGCTGAAAAGAGTGAAGTCAGTGAAGAGGTGGCTGGAAAAGGCAGAAAATTCCTATTCCAATCATAAAGAACTGACGGGCGAGATGAATCTCATCATGGCGCAGGCAGAAATGCAGCGCCTGAAAGAGGTGAGAGGGACTTCGCCGCGGCGGAAGTGGCTGCTTCGCGGCGGCGCGCTGGCTGTGGCAGGAGCGCTTTTCCTCGGCGCCTCTTTTTTGCAGGACAATTTTTTTGCACCTGCGCCTACTCCGGTAAGACCGGTGGAAACAGCAGTCACGACACCGGATGCGGCGGTTGTGCCAGTCGAGGAAGCGGATAAGAAAGCCGAAGAGGTCCCTTCGGTATCTGCAGAGACTGTCACGACAGAACCGGTGGAAACGGATCTGTCAAAGCCAGATCCCGAGGTGGTGCCGCCTGCTAAAGCAGCGCCCGTCGTCATGCCGCCCGCGCCGGCTCCGGTGGAAGTCTCCGCCGTCACGAAGCCTGCCGCCCCCGCTCTTTCGGATCAGGAGATCCAGCGTGTCGTAGGCGAAGCGGGAAGGGCTCTCCGAGGAAATTAATGATAAGAAGGATTTCAGAGGCTAGAAGGGTCTCCCCTTTAGGAGCTCCCGTCCTGCACCGAATCCATCAATCCCAATGTTATTTAAGGAAATCACACGTTTTGGCAAGTATGCCAGATACCCATCTGTATTTCCATAAATATATAGAAATTCACCATCCAATACATGAGGAGGAATTTACGATGACAGCAACATATAAGAAAGCACTGCTTGCCTCTGCGATCCTGCTTGCGCTTTCCGGCGCGGACGTCTTTGCGGAAGCACCGCAGATGATCGGCTCCCAGAACAACGGCATGTCCCAGAGCTCCATGATCGACGTGAAGAGCGGTAAGGAAGCGGGCAAGACAGCTGAGATCTCCGACCAGACGGAAAAAGCAGAACCATCCATGGAAGTGAAGGAATCCCACCAGACCGTCGCAGTGGGCGATGCCTCACTCTATCTTTCGGCGGACGATGACGCAGCCATCGAAGCACATACAGGCAAGACCATCGCGCATGTCGACTTCGACGGGATCCCGGAAGAAGTCAAGACGAAGCTGTCCCCTCTTCTGCAGAGCAAACCGGGTAGCACCGTCACGGCTGAGGGCATCCGCAATGATGTGGCATCTCTTGGCTCAACTGGTGTTTTCTCTCAGATCCGTCCGAATTTCAAGGAAATCCCCGAAGGCGTGGACCTCACCTATGGTCTTGTCGCAAATCCCATCGTTCGTGATGTGGAATTCACCGGCAATACCATCTTCACCTCTGACTACCTGAAGTCCATCCTGCAGGTGCCAGAGGGCAGCGTCCTGAACTTCGTCCTCGTGAACCAGAAGCTCAAGGAGATCGAAGATGCCTATCTCAAGCAGGGCTACATGCTCGTCTCCATCCCGAATGTGGAAGTGACGCCGAAGGGCATCCTGAAAGTCCATATTTCCGAAGGCGTCATCGAAGATATCCAGCTCGTCGGCAATGATAAGACGAAGGACAAAGTCATCCTCCGCGAACTCAAGATGAAGAAGGGCAAGCCCTTTAATAAATTCCAGGCAAGCCGCTCCATGGAAAGACTCTATAATCTGGGCTACTTTGAAGATGTCAACATGAAGCTGCTCCCCGGCAAAGAAAATGAACACAATGTCGTCATCGAGATCGATGTTGTCGAGCAGAAGACCGGTGTCATCACTGTCGGCGCCGGCTACTCGGACTCTGACGGTACAGTCGGCATCATTGAGCTCGGTGATACGAACTTCCGCGGCACAGGCGATAAAGTCAATTTCCACTGGGAATTCGGCGGCGCCGGCGACGGTAAGAACTATACCATCTCCTACACCCGCCCGTGGATCAATTCCAACGGTGACTCCCTCGGGGCTTCCATCTTCAACCGCATCTATGAATACGATGACTATGATTCGAACGGTGATACCGTCGCAGAATACGATAAGAGAAGAAGCGGCTGGAACCTCACCTGGGGACGTCAGAATGGCGAATATCGCACGAACTACTTTGCATTTGAAAGTGCGAAGGAAAAATACGATGACCATGACGGTTTCGAATGGGGCAGCGCAGCAACTGACCGCTTTAAGAATTATAAGACGGAAGGTTATAATAGCGAGGATGAAATGAAAAAAGCTTGGCGTGGCGCTATCGATGATAATTTTGGTACCACGAACAGCTTCACCTTCACGCATGTCTTCGATAACCGCGACAACTACTTCAATGCCAGCAAGGGCCGCCGCATCTCCTTCTCTACCCAGTGGGGCGGACATGGCCTTGGCGGCGACTATGATTTCTACAAGTTCACGACAGAAGGCCGCTTCTACAAGGGGCTTGGCAATGGTCACATCCTTGCGCTCCGTCTGCAGGGCGGCTACATCGACGGCGATGTCTCTTACGGGAACCTCTTTGACCTCGGTGGTTCGAATACCCTTCGCGGCTATGAAGATGACCAGTTCAAGGGCAAGAAAATGTACGCGGCGACACTGGAATATCGTTTCCCGATCGCCAAGAAAGTACAGGGCGTCCTCTTTACCGATGGCGGCAGCACTTGGGGCATCGATAACGGACAGATCCCGTGGTATGAAGATGATGATGGCTTCCAGTGGTCTTGCGGCGTAGGCCTGCGTCTCCAGACCCCGATCGGACCGATCCGTCTTGACTATGGCCACGGTGATAAGAATAAATTCCACTTCAGCTTCGGCACACAGTTCTGATTTGAATGCGAAATGAGAAATGGTGGTGCGGTGCAACATGCATAAAGCGCCGCAGCTCCGATTTTTCCCGCTTTCCTGTGGAAGGAGGTGTCCGCGGGGGCGCAATGCTATTAAGTTAAGCGGCAGAACATTCTTGGCTCCCCATCGGGGGAGCTGCCCGGAGGGCTGAGGGGGCAGCACTACGGTATATTGGGCATTGTTCGATGGCCGCTGGCATGCCCCATCTCGCTTCGCTCGAAATGACGATATGAGGGGCTGACGTCTCCCAGTCACTAGTCACCAGCCACTAGTCACTCCTAATCCCTAATCCCTAGGCACTATGTATGAAATCCCAATTTTTCCACATATTTTTCGATCAGTTCGGCAGCGAAAGCGTGGCCGATGCGGGAGGTATTGATGGAGAGGTCATAGTTTTTGGCAGCACCCCATGTCTCGCCGGTGTAGTAGCGGTGATAGGCGAGGCGATTCTCATCATTGGTATGGATGATCTCCTCTGCCTCTTTGGGGCTGATGCCAAGCATATCCGCTTTGTAGCGGATGCGGTGGTCGATGTCACCGTGAATGAAAACGGAGATGCAGCCCGTATGATTTCTGAAAATGTAATTTCCGCAGCGACCGACGAGGATGAAGTCCTTCTCCGGCAGCAGGTGCTCCAAGCGATCGCGCTCCGGTTCAGTGAATTTCTTGTTTCTGAAATCCATGGAGAGTGCGTAAACGATAGAGTTCACGGGGGCTTCCTGGAAGAAATCCGGCATTTCATCATACATGCCTTTTTCTTTGGCAAGGCGGGCGAGACTGTCCTGATCGTGGACGGGGATGTGATAGTAGTCAGAGAGGAGCTTTCCGACGGTGTAGCCGCCGCTGCCGCTCTCGCGCGCGATGGTGATGATCATATAGTTCTCCTTTCACCAAAAGTGAAATGTTAAGATTTATTATACCACGGATGTCAAGGGGAATGAGGGGGTCCCGCATGAGCCGTATCATGAAGAATCCAGCCAAATACCTCATTGACTCAAAGTCGAAAAAATTAAGATTTAATAAAAAAATACGCTTAGCAATTTATGAAAATATAATGATAAAGTCCCTTGCAATTCATCGTTTTCATGGTATAATACATACATAAGTTGACCGAAAGTCAACTTAGAAAACAGATTCCATTTGGCAGGTCTTCCATTCCCCCTCGAAAGCCCTGTCATACCATACCTTATGATAAAGGAGGTGGCGCATCACCCTATAGATTCATCTTATTTCTTGATAACAATACCCTCTCTCCTATAAAAGCCCGGTCGATTTCCCCATCGATCGGGCTTTTCATTGCTTTGTATCACAATAAAAAAGAGGCTCTGCGGCATGAAGTACATGCTGCAGAGCCTCTTTGGGCTATCCTGCGATGCTCTTTAGCTGGCTGATGAATTCTTCCGCAGACATGGCACCGGTGAGACGGGTGATCTCCTCTCCGTTCTCCAGGATGACGATGGTCGGGATCGACATGATGTCGAAGTCGGCGGCGATATCAGGGAGCTCGTCTACATCGATCTTGGTGAAGTGGATGGCAGAGCCCAGCTCTGCATCCGCAGACTCCATGACGGGAGCCATCATACGGCAGGGGCCGCACCAAGTGGCCCAGAAGTCGATGAGGGAGAGGCCCTCGCGGGTAGCGATCTCTTTCCGGAATGCTTCTTCTGTATGGATTTCAGTGATCATAGGGATCCTCCTTGTATATGACTATATCGATAGAAATGTATATGCTTGATGTACTCATTATAGCATGTGGGGCAAAGCGGTTCAACGGGCTAACCTTGAAGTTTGAAAGCAGGAATGAGTGGCTAGGGATTAGGGATTAGGGATTAGGGATTAGGGATTAGGGATTAGCAGTGTCTGGTGACTGAAATGGCAGCTCATGGAATCGCCACCATCTATACTCTGCGGCGCTTAGATCCTTCGACTCAGTTCTCATATTCTATATTAGCCGTTTTCTAACATACGACGCTTTTCTCCGCTCAGGATGACGAAATGCACCGCGCCACAACCTTGAACCCGGCAACCTGAAGTTTGAAAGCAGGGATTGGGAATTGGTTTTGAGATTAGTACCGCTTCCCATGTATCGTCAGCCCGAGCGAAGCCCTCGATCTTTCTTGCACACCGGTAAGAAGTCAGTGCGAGATAGCAGAAAGACGCAGAACAAAAACGTCGTTGATGAAATGGTGCATACATGCTGATTCACGTACTGCAGTAGAGATCTCTCGGCTACGCTCGAGATGACGACGACGCGAAGCGTCATCAAAATTCTGCGGCGCTTAGATCCTTCGACTCAGTTCTCATATTTTCAGATAAGCCATTTTTTAACATACGATGTTTTTCTCCGCTCAGGATGACGAAATGCGCTGCACCACTCCTGAACCTCTAATATTTTACTCTTTTAGCAAAATAGAGTATACATGTAAGAGATATAGGCCTTTTTGATATACAATAATTTTTCATACCTGTTATAAGTATCTTTTATTATGTTATTCAAGAAAGGCAATGTATAATGAGAGGAACTCAATTTCGAATTTGTTATGATTATAGAAGATTTTGTTATGAAAGGTTCAGAGGGGGGAGGCCAATGAGGGCCAGGAAGGATGCGGTGGAGCGTCTGCTTGCGGCGTACCGCAGGTATTATACGATCACGCGTTTTGACGGCGTGAGAGAAGCGCCGGGAGAAGGGCTCCGGGAGGCGAAGGATCTGACGGCACCCTTCCTGCCCGAGGGGGCGTCTCTGTCTGCGGTATGTGAATATTACGAAAGGGCAGAGAGATATTTCATTCTCCATTCGAATGAGCTATGGTCGACGCATCAGGAAGAGTTCGTCTTCGTCTTTTCCGTTCCTCATCTATCCAAAAAAGTCTTTGATGCCTGCAGGGACTACGCGTATCAGGCGGGGATGGATATGGCACACATCGGATCGGGCCATATGTATACGTATATCTCACCGGTCTTTCTGTGCGACACGGTCGATGAGGAAGCCAGGATCGCCTTGGAAAAGTGCAAGTATTACAAGACCTTCCGCTTCTCCTTCCACGGATGGATGGAGTACCATGCGGGATGTTTGGCGCTTCGTGACGATCGGTTCTATTTCAATAAGGCAGGACGCTGCATGGAAAAGGGCCTGAAGAAGCTCTTCGAAGGATCTGTGCGGATGGAAGCGTGAGAAAAGGTTCAAAGAATTTCAAACGACCAACAACAAGCAGCGGTTTGCTGTGAGGGGCAGACAAGGAAGTCAAGGAGAAAGGAGAATGATTATGAATACACTGGTATTATTGGCTGTCTGTTTAGTGATTTTGTTTTGTGGTTATGTATTTTATGGGCGCTGGCTGGTCAAGCAATGGGGCGTAGGTGAGGGGGATATCCCGACACCGGCGCATACCATGAATGACGGCATCGACTATGTGCCGGCAAAGGCACCGGTTTTGATGGGGCATCATTTCTCCTCCATCGCTGGCGCAGGCCCGATCACCGGACCGATCGGGGCCGCTATGTTTGGCTGGCTGCCGGTTACCCTGTGGGTGCTGATCGGCGGTATCTTCTTCGGTGGTGTCCATGACTTCGGGGCGCTCTTCGCTTCTGTCCGTCATAAGGGGCAGTCCATCGGGGAGATCATTTCTGCGAATATGTCCAAGAGAGCCAAGCAGCTCTTCATTATTTTCTCGTATCTGACGCTGATCCTCGTCGTAGCAGCTTTCGCTGCGATCGTAGCGTCTACCTTCGGGGCAACCTATGAAAACGGCGTCTTAAATGAAGCCAAGAGTGCGACCCAGGCTTCGGTCGCTATGGTATCGCTCCTCTTTATCCTTGTTGCTATCGTATTCGGATTTGCTGTATATCGCCGTCACACCTCCATGGTGACCTCCACCATCCTGGGCGTCGCTGCGATCGTAGTCTGCATGGCGGTCGGCATGAACTGGCATCCGCTGTATTTCTCCACTACCACATGGATGTGGCTCATCGGTCTCTACATCACCATCGCCTCCGTCACTCCGGTCTGGATCCTGCTCCAGCCGCGTGACTACCTGTCTTCCTTCCTGCTCTATGCGATGCTGGCTGTCGCTGTCGTAGGCATCGTAGGCGCCCATCCGGATATCAAGCCGGACCTTTTCCCGGCTTACACCGGCTTTGCGGTAGACAATGGCAATGGCATACAGTACATGTTCCCGATCCTCTTCACGACCGTAGCCTGCGGCGCGATCTCGGGCTTCCACTCTCTCGTATCCTCCGGCACGACGTCTAAGCAGCTGGATAAGGAATCGGATGCAAAGCCGATCGCTTACGGCGGCATGCTGCTGGAATGCGTACTTGCGATCATCACCCTCTGTGCCATCGCTTATGCGAGAGAAACGGGTCATGTGAAAGGTGCGACCGATATCTTCGCCGGCGGCATTGCTGCGATGATCGGTGCGATCCCGGGACTTGAAAGCATGGAGAACTCCATGTACACCCTGCTCGTCTTGACGTACTCCGCATTTTGCCTGACCTCTCTGGATACCGCGACACGTCTGGCTCGTTTCATGTTCCAGGAATTCTGGCTCGAACCAGGTGAAACACCGAAAGATATTAAGAACGGCTTCAAGAAAATGATGGTCAATCCATACTTTGCGACCGTCCTCACGGTATTCCTCGGCGTCATGCTCGGTATGAACGGCTTCATGAAGATCTGGGGACTCTTTGGCGCAGCGAACCAGCTGCTGGCCGGCATCGGCCTCCTGGCTGTCGCAGCATGGCTCGGCAATGCAGGCAAGAACAATAGGATGTTCCTCTTCCCGATGTCTTTCATGATGGTCGTCACCCTTTGCTCGCTGGCTCTGATCGTAAGAAATCAGGTCCTCATCATCATGAAGGGCGGCGCTGACTGGGGCCCATATGCACAGGCCATCATCGGTTCCTTCCTTATCGTCCTTGCATTGGAGCTTGCGGTAGAAGGCTATCGCACGATCTTCAAGAAAAAGGATCCGGATCAGGACGGAGAAGCTCCGGCTCTGGACTAGGGAAAGCAAATGAAAAGGAGCTGTGAAGAAATGAGGATTCATTTCTTCACAGCTCCTTCTTTTGTGTCCTTTTTTACTCCTGGTAGTAAAAAACAAGAGGAAAAGGGCATACTTCCCCCTTTCCCCCCAAAAATCAGCTTTTTAAAATTAAGCTGCCATATCCATATGTGCCTGTTGCTTCCTATGGTATTTATACAGGTTGAAGCCAATAGAAACCAGAAACACTTCCATTTTCACTGAATCCATACCTCTTCGGACAATCCGGTCATATTCCCGGTCGTTCTTCATCACTCCGAAAGTACCTTCTGCCTGAATTGCACGGTTCCTCCTCAGCAGAAATCCACGGGTATCTGTCAAGCGTCCAATGACTTCAGCATGAACCTTTGTAAGTTCACGATTCAGGCTGATCCGTCTGTTATGAGGTGTTTTCTTGC
>ENA-ORRO01000173-ORRO01000173.1-human-gut-metagenome-genome-assembly--contig:-NODE-173-length-56410-cov-14.817337_pt1 | contig 56410 bp, 53 predicted proteins | sample MGYA00242176_ERZ509136 | MGnify/ENA primary metagenome ERZ509136 (study PRJEB26280, sample SAMEA2338644) | human gut metagenome | biome: human gut; feature: human-associated habitat; material: faeces...
GGAACAATTCTCGTAAAATAGCCTTTACATTGGCGGAGGTTTTAATCACTCTCGGCATTATTGGAGTAGTTGCGGCATTAACTCTGCCAACTCTTATTGAAAACCATAACAAAAGAGTTGTTGAAACGAGGTTGCAAAAATTCTATTCTGCAATGAACCAAGCTATAAAAATGGCTGAATTGGATTACGGCGACCGTGATACGTGGTTTGAAGATAATACGGCATATTCTGGTAAACAAAAAATTTGGGTTGATAAATATTTAGTCCCTTATTTAAAAGTCGCAAAAACTGATAAATTAAAGACAGGTGATGGTGAGGTGTATGCGATTTATTTCGCAGATGGCTCTGCGGTTTCTATGGTTCCGACTAATGGTAGAGATTGGTGGTTTTTCTCAAGTAATCCTGAAAAATGTATTGCAGATAATGATTATTCTTATCGTAAATTCATGGGAAAATGTGCTTTTGCTTTCTATTATAATCCGAAAAGAGATGAAGATGGTAAAATAATTAATGCAGGTTGGAATTTCAGTCCGTTTGGTTATGGTTGGAATGCGAATTCTGAAAATTATCTTAAAAATGATCCAACATATGGTTGTTATGCAAGTTCTTCTTGGCACGGACATTGTACGGCATTAATTCAATACAACAATTGGAAATTTCCTAAAGATTATCCGTTCAAAGTTCGTTACAGATAAAAAAATAATCCCGTTTATAAGCGGGATTATCTTTTATTATAAATTTTAATTATTATTAGTTATAGATTTTTCTAGTTAAATCTGCTTTTCTAATTCTGACGTTTTCTGGAGTAATTTCAACAAGTTCGTCATCTCCGATGTATTCCATACATTCTTCTAGAGACATTTCTTTATGAGCCTGCAATGTTACCATTACGTCAGCGGTTGCACTTCTCATGTTTGTCAATTTTTTAGTTTTACAAATATTAACTACAATATCTTGAGGTTTGTTGCATTCGCCAATAATCATTCCTCTGTAAACTTTAGTCTTTGGAGTTACAAAGAATGTTCCACGATCTTCATATTGAGCCAATGCGTAAGGAATAGCTTCTCCTTGTTCGTGAGCAATGATTGAACCGTTTCTTTGACGAGGAATATCGCCGGCAAATGGTCTGTAATCCAAGAATGTGTGGTACATAATACCTTCGCCACGTGTCATTCTGATAAATTCGCTTCTGAAACCGATTAAACCACGAGCAGGAATATGGAACACCATTGTCGTTCTGCCTTTTGCGTTGTTCATTTCTTTCATTTCGGCTTTTCGGCCAGAAAGTCTGTCGATACAACTTCCAGCACAACCTTCTGGAACGTCTACAATTAAGTTTTCGAATGGTTCGCATTTTACGCCATCAATAGTTTTGTAAATTACTTCCGGTTTAGAAACTTGGAATTCGTAACCTTCACGACGCATCGTTTCAATCAATATGCCTAAGTGAAGTTCGCCTCTGCCTGAAACTTTGAATACATCAGTTGAATCAGTATCTTCAACTCTCAAACTTACGTTCTTTTCAAGTTCATCATAAAGTCTTTTTCTCAATTGACGAGATGTAACAAATTTACCTTCTGTGCCTGCGAATGGACTATCATTTACTGAAAAATTCATTTGCAAAGTTGGTTCATCAACTTTAATCAAAGGTAATGGTTGAGGATCTGCTAAAGAACAAATACTTTCGCCGATTTGAATATCTGCAAAGCCAGCAATACCAACGATATCACCTGCATAAGCTTCTTCGATTTCTGTTCTTCCCAAGTCATGAAATCCGAAAAGTTTTGTGATTTTACCTTTTTCTTGACTTCCATCTGCGTGAACTACACAAACTTGTTCTTGAGATTTAACTTTTCCGTTTTCAATACGTCCGATAACAATTCTTCCGACATATTCGTTGTAGTCAAGAGTTGTTGCACGGAATTGGAAAGGTTTGTCTGCATCTCCCTTTGGTGGTTTAATGTTTTCTAAAATACAATCCAAAAGCGGAATCATATCTTTTCTTTCATCGTCCAAATCTTTAATTGCAAAACCATTTAAACTGCTTGCAAAAATGAATGGGAAGTCGATTAAATCTTCTCTATCAGTCAATTCTGTAAACAAGTCAAATACTTTGTCTAACGCTGTCAACGGTTCTGCTGCAGGTTTGTCTATTTTATTGATTACAACAATAATTCTTAAACCTAATTCCAAAGCTTTTGAAAGTACAAATCTTGTTTGAGGCATAGGACCTTCTGCTGCATCAACGATTAGTAATGCACCATCTACCATGCCTAATACACGCTCTACTTCACCGCCAAAGTCTGCGTGACCCGGTGTGTCGATAACGTTAATTTTTGTGTTTTTGTAATTAATTGAAATGTTTTTAGAAAGAATAGTAATTCCACGTTCTCTTTCCAAATCGTTGCTATCCAATACACGTTCTTGCACCTGTTGGTTTGCACGGAATGCACCTGCTTGTTTCAACAAACAGTCAACAAGAGTTGTTTTGCCGTGGTCAACGTGAGCGATGATAGCGATGTTTCTAATATTTTCGTTATGTGTTGTCATATTTCCCTACTATCTATATCTTAGTAACATTAGTGTAAAATTTACACTAGTATTTTATATTGCTGATAACTATTTTTCAAGTTAAGATTTTGTAAATAATAAATTAATTAAATTTTCTCTCTATATGCCACAAATGCGAATGTCAAACAGGTCAAGCCGAATAATATTCCGAAACACATTGTTGTTCTGTATGAATATAAAAATGCGGTTTCGTATATTTTCCCGTTTTCAATAAATAAATGTCTGAAAGTTTCAAATAACGTAATTGTAACAGCAACTCCCAAAATGTTACCAAGATTTCGAGCAAGTGCCAAAATCCCAGATGCTAAGCCTAATTCACCATGATCAACACTTGTCATAATGGCGTTATTAGAAGGTGATTGGAATAAACCATTTCCTATTCCCATAATTCCAGATGCAAGAATTATTTGCCACATTGTTGCGTTTTTGTCATACAAGGTAAACATCAATAATGCTATGCAATACGTAGCAGGTCCTAATCGGGTTAAAATTTTACTTCCGTATTTTCCTGACAGTCTGCCTGCAATAGGTGCGGTTATTGATAAAGTTAGGGAGTATGGAAGAATTAATAAACCTGTTATAAGAGCATTGTATTTTAAAATTTCCTGCAAAAAGAATGGTAATAAAATACTATTTGTGTACATTGCCATATACGAAGTCATTACGGCAAGATTGCCAAATGTGAACGGTTTTATTTTGAACATTGAAAAATTAATTAGCGGGTAATTGATTTTATGGTCCCGAATATAAAATAAAGCTCCAAATATTAATGTAATTATTCCGAGAACAATTATTCTAATGGAGTTCCAGCCCCAACTGTGACCTTCTGATATTGCTAGTAACAGTGCAAATAAGCTGACTGTAAAATAGAAAAATCCCCTGTAATCGAATTTGAAATTTTTGATATCTGTTTTTACACTACGAGGCAGCATTCTGAGTGAATAAATTACACCGAAAATTGCAACGATTACGCAAGGATAGAATACTGAGTGCCATCCAAAATAATTGATTAAAATACCGCCTAATGCGGGGCCACTCATCCCTCCGATTGCTACAATACATCCGTTTAAGCCAAGAGCTTTGCCTCTGCGTTCTTTTTTGAAAATTGATGCAATAATGGCTTGACCATTTGACAATAAAATAGAAGCCCCGATTGCTTCTAAACATCGGTATGCAATTAGTAACGGAAATGTTGGAGCTGTAGTGTTTAGGAATGCTCCAATTCCAAACAACAAAAAACCTGTAGTGTACAATTTGTTTTTTGGAAAAATATCTCCTAATTTTCCAAAAAATGGTAAAAATACTGTTAAAATGAGCATGTAAGCAATCATTACCCACTGAATTTGCCCCATTGTTACGTGCAAATCTCTTGCCATTGGGTAAAGTGCAAGGTTTACAGATGTAGAATCAAGCATGGCAATAAAATTGCCGACTGCCGTAATTACAAACATTGTCCATTTTAATTTTTTGTGGCTCATGTTATTTGTTTTTTACCCATCCTTCAATAATTCTCAATGGCGCACGGGTTATCGCTAAAGCCCATTCTCCAATGTTTTTTGTAATAACACTGCCGGCTCCGACATTTGTACCTTCTCCTATTTCTACAGGAGCTACAAGTACTGTGTTTGAACCGATTTTAACATTGTCTTTTAAAACGGTTTTACTTTTCTTTTTGCTTATAGGGTCGTAATTTGCGGTGATTGTTCCGGCTCCGATATTTATATGAGAACCAAATTCAGAATCGCCTATGTAACTTAAATGCCCTGCATTTGTGTTGTGACCGATTTTAGCTTTTTTAACTTCAACAAAATTCCCGATTTTGCAGTTATCGTCAATTTCTACATCTCCTCTTAGGTGTGCGCAAGGACCTATTTTACAGTTTTTGCCGATTTTGTTTTTACCTTCAATATAAGTTGATGGATAAATGATTGTGTCAGCTCCAATTTCTGTATCTTCTGAAATCCAAGTAGAAGATGGATCAACGATTGTTACTCCTTCTACCATCAAATTATGTAGTTTTCTTTCGTTCATTATTCTGGTAGCTTCTGCTAGGTTAAGACGAGAATTAATTCCGTAGATTTCGTCGCTATTTTCTAAAATATAAGCGTTTACATTAAGTGAATTTTTTTTACCCCAAGCGATAATATCTGTTAGATAATATTCTCCTTGTGCATTGTTGCTTGTTAATTGAGAAAAAGCCGGTTTGATTTTTGACCAATTTAAACAGTAAATTCCGGCATTAACCTCTTTTACTGCTTTTTGTTCTGGTGTTGCATCTTTTTCTTCTACAATACATTTTAGCGAATTGTTGTTTTCTCGGATAATTCTTCCGTAATTTGTTGGGTTTTCAAAAATTGTACTCATAACAGTTAAGTCGGAATTGTTTGAGTTGTGGTATTCAATAAATTCTGTTAACGTTTTTTCTGTGATAAGCGGGGTGTCGCCACATAGGATAATGACTTGTCCGTCAAAATTGTCTAAAGAAGGACAAACCATTGATACTGCATGCCCTGTTCCTAATTGAGGAGATTGAAGAACCGTTTTGGCTGCAGAGTAATTCTTTTCAACAAATTCTGTTACTTCTTCTGCATGGTGTCCTACAATTACAAATGCTTCATTTGTAATATTTTTAACATTATCCAAAACATATCCCAACAAGGGTTTTCCAAAGATTTGATGTAAAACTTTTGGGGTATTAGATTTCATTCTTGTGCCTTTCCCTGCTGCAAGAATTACTGCTTTAATATCTTTATTCATGTTTCTCTCCTTAATTATTTCCCTATAATCTTATTTTACTATAAAAACTTTTTAGATTATAATTAAATTATGGAAAATCAAAAAATTGCAGTTGTGGCAATGAGTGGCGGTGTCGATAGTTCTGTTACTGCCCTGCTATTGCAACAACAAGGATACAACGTAATAGGTTTGACGGCAAAAATGCAGGAAACTCCTGCTGCAAATTCAGTTGTGCAGAATGCTAAAAGAGTTGCTGACAAATTAGGAATAGAATTGATTGTTTACAACACTTCAGATAAATTCAATGAAAAAGTAGTTGATTATTTTGTGAACGCTTATAAAAATGGAAAAACTCCAAATCCTTGTATTGTGTGTAATCAGTTTATAAAGTGGGGAACTTTGTTTGACTACGCAACAGAGGTTTTGAATGCGGATGTATTTGCCACAGGACATTATGCAGATATAAGATGTGTTGACGGAGTTTATAAATTGTATCCGGCAAAGGATGAACATAAAGATCAATTGTATTTTCTTTACAGATTAGGTCAAAAACAATTATCAAAGACGATTTTTCCGCTATATCATTATGAAAAATCTCAAGTTAAACAAATTGCTATTGATTATAATTTGCCACCAAAGGATTCAAAAGAAAGTCAAGATATTTGTTTTATTCAAAAACCTGAAACAACAAAGAGTTTTTTAATTAGTAAATTTGGTGCTAAAAAAGGTGATTTTATAGATGTTTTGACCGGTAAAAAATGGGGAGAACATCAAGGGTGTTATCAATATACAATCGGTCAAAGAAAAGGTATTGGAATTGCTGCGCCATATCCGTTGTATGTGATTGATATTGACGCACAAAAAAATATAGTTTATTTAGGTAGGGAAGAGGATAATTACAAAAAATCTCTAAAAATAGTTGATTTGAATTGGTCTTACCATCCTCAAACTACTGAATTTGATGCTTGGGTAAAAATTAGATATAACATGCCACATAAAAAGGCGCATGTTAGTATTTGTAATGAAATAGCTGATATAGAGTTTTATGAACCCGTAAATTCTGTTACAAATGGTCAATCTTGTGTTATTTACGATTTGGAAGATAAGCATTTAATCGGTGGCGGATTTATCGCAAGAAATTAAAAAGTATTTACTTTTAATTTTTTCAGGATTATCATGTAACTGATATGGGAGAGAAAAATTATGTATAATCCAAAATCGCACAATGCTGAAGAATTTATTTCACATCAAGAAATATTAGATAGTATAAAATACGCTGATGCAAATAAAAATAACATAGAATTAATTGACAAAATTTTAGAAAAAGCTAAGTTGGGTAAAGGTTTAACCCATAATGAAGCTTCTGTGCTTTTAGCTTGTGATATAGAAGATAAAAATAACGAAATTTTTGAACTAGCTAAAAAAATTAAACAAGACTATTATGGAAACAGGATTGTTTTGTTTGCACCGTTGTATTTGTCAAATTATTGCGTTAATGGTTGTGTGTATTGCCCTTATCATGCTAAAAATAAGCATATTCCTCGTAAAAAACTGTCTCAAGAAGATATTTCTCGTGAAGTTATGGCTTTGCAAGATATGGGACATAAAAGATTAGCGATTGAGGCTGGCGAAGATCCTGTTAATAACCCGATTGAATATATTTTGGATTCAATTAAAACGATTTATTCAATTAAGCATAAAAATGGTTCAATTCGTCGTGTAAACGTTAATATTGCAGCAACTACGGTTGAAAATTATAAAAAATTACATGATGCAGGTATTGGTACGTATATTTTATTCCAAGAAACTTATAACAAAGAGAGTTACGAAACTCTTCACCCGACAGGACCGAAACATAATTACAAATATCATACAGAAGCTATGGATAGAGCTATGGAAGCTGGAATTGATGATGTAGGACTTGGTGTTTTATTTGGGTTGGAATCTTATAGATACGAATTTGCCGGAATATTAATGCACGCAGAACACTTGGAAGCTGCATTTGGTGTTGGACCACATACAATTAGCGTTCCTCGTATTAGAAAAGCTGATGATATTGATCCGGATGTTTTTGATAACGGAATTGATGATGATATTTTTGCCAAAATCGTTGCATGTATCAGAATAGCAGTTCCTTACACAGGCATGATTGTTTCTACAAGGGAAAGTGCTGAGTGTAGAAAACGACTTTTGGAACTCGGAATTTCTCAAGTTTCCGGTGGCTCAAAAACAAGTGTTGGTGGGTATTTCCAACCAATGCCGGAGAAAGAAGATTCTGCTCAATTTGATGTTTCAGATAGACGACCTTTAGATGAAGTTATTAAATGGCTTATGGAACTTGGGTATTTGCCTAGTTTTTGTACAGCTTGTTACAGAAACGGCAGAACAGGCGACAGATTTATGGAAATCTGTAAAGATAAGCAAATTCATAATTTCTGCCATCCGAATGCAATTTTGACATTAAAAGAGTATTTGGAAGATTACGCATCTCCTGAAACAAAGGAAGTTGGTGAAAAACTAATTTCAAAAGAACAGAAAACTCTTGAATGTCCTGAATGCGTAAAACTAAAAGTTGCTGAGGATTTAGAAAAAATAGAACAAGGTGGCAGAGATTACAATTTTTAGGTTGAAATAGTTTACAAAATATGTTAAAATAATAATGTAAACAAAAACAGAGAGGTAATTTTTTATGAAAAAGAAATTATTAAAGCTCATCGGGGGGGGGGCAATAGCCGAGTAGCCTCTCATATCAATAGTTTTGGGGTTATTCTGTTGCGATGCCTCCATGCAAAGATGCGTAGAGGCAAAGTCGGTTACGATAAATCGTCATTGCGAGCGAATGCGAAGCAATCCAGCGAAACTGTCATTACGAGGAGCGATGAGCGACGTAGTAATCGCATCAATATTAAAAAATATAATGAGATTGCGACGTTCCGTTACACTCCACTCGCAATGACAGAAAAAAGATTGCGCAACAAGTGCGCAATTGTATGTGTTTTGTTCCCTCGCCCATTTGGGGAGAGGGTTAGGGAGAGGGGCTACTTAGCTGCTTCGCTTCTTAGCCGCCTAGCAGCTTTCACATTGGCGGAGGTATTAGTCACTCTCGGCATAATTGGTGTAGTTTCAGCGATGACTGTTCCTACTTTAATGCAGAATTATCAAAGACAGAGTTATGTTACTCAATTGCACAAGGTTTATAACGAATTACAGCAAGCTTCTTTACGTTATATGACAGACCGAAACGCTATTAATATGAAAGAAGCAGGTTTTAATAGTCAAGCATCTGCTGATAGTTTTATTGAAAGCAATTTTAAAGTCATAAATAGTTGCGGAACTAGTTTAACTCCGTGTTTTAAAAATCGAGCAGATTATAAAAAATTATCAGGAGAAACTGTTGCATCATGGGGTGGCTGTCAAGGTACACGAACTCATTATTCTTTAGCAAGTGGAGCTTCTTTAGGTGTTTGTTACAGAACAGATGGAACATCTATGGTTGCAGAAATTTTTGTAGATGCGAACGGGCAAAAAGGACCAAATATTGTTGGTAGAGATTTAATGAACTTCTTTTTATATAATGATGGAACTATTGATGATTATAGTGGTTCAGCTCCTCCAATATCACAAGCAACAAGAGAAAGTATGTTTAACTCTGTTTGCGCAAAAGCAGGTAATGCTGGTATCTGGCACGGTTGTTTAGGAAAATTGATTAATGACAATTGGCAAATGACTTATTAGAAATTTTCAAAATAAAAAAGAGCCTCTTAACTTAATTGAAAGAGGATCTTTTTTTTATTTTAGAATGCTTTTGATAAACATTTTTGTAAACGGTTTGTTGAAAAAACCGTATAATTGTGTTCCAACCATTTTTAAAGATTTCCCATCTTTGCACATTACAATGATTGTTCGAGATTTGTAGTGAGTACAGATAATGTCACCAATTTTTGGTTTTTTAATATTTGATTTCTCGAGAATTTTTTGCGTGTATTCTTTATCTAAGATTTTTAATTTATATGGGTTTGGAATAAAGTATTTTGTCTTATAAGTTACATAGCAAGGTAGCCACGGATGAAAAGCCTTTATTCGAGATTGAATTTGTTCTGCTGTTTCTTTTTCAAAATTCAGCATCATATCAGTCGGTTTTATGTTTGCGAAATATGTCGCCTCTTTTTCGTTTTGTGGAACAGGTATTATCAAACCTTCGCCTAGTTTTGACAGAATTTCCGAACATAACAACCTCGCCTGATAAACAGTTCTGTCTTTCAGTTCTTTTGAGGTATCGTCAGGTAGAATTTCAATTTCTTTTTGGATTAAAATATTTCCTTTATCAAAATTTTCGTCAATTAGGTGAAATGTCACTCCAGATTTTTTTTCGTTGTGTAAAATTGTTTGCAAATACGGGTTAGGCCCTCTGTATTTTGGTAAAAAAGATGGGTGAACATTTACAGATGCGATTGTTGGAGTATCAATAATATCCTTTTTAAGCCTTTCTCTCCAAGTTCCGACAAGCAAAATATCAGCATTTAATTTTATTAATTCGTTTTTAAATTCTTTTGAATTTGCGGATTTGCAATTTATTTCATGTATTTTTTTATTTTTTATAAGAGTTACCTCATAAGAGGTTTTGAAAAAATCACGTAGTTTTAGCAAAAGTGGTGGCATTACAGTTTTTTCATAACGCAAAACTCCAACTATTTCACATCCCGCTGATAATGTGCCTTCTATTAAATTAGAAAGCATTTCGCCTTTTCCAATTATAACGACTTTCATATTGACCCCATAAAATTAGTATCTGATTTTGGATGCTCTGTCCATTTCTCGTTTTTGGTCTTTTCTTGCAATATCTTCTCGTTTGTCGTGAAGCTTTTTACCTTTAGCTAAGCCGATTTCAATTTTCGCAAAACCGTGTGACAAAAAAACTTCCAATGGAACAATTGTAAAACTGTCTTGTTTTACTTTGTTTTGGATTTTTAGAATTTCTTTTTTAGTCATCAAAAGTTTTCTTGTACGTTCTGCATCGTGGTTAAAACGATTTCCTTGCTCGTAAGGAGAAATGTGACATTTGTATAGAAAAATTTCGTTATCTTCAATTTTGCAAAAACTATCTTTCAAATTTATTGCATTTTTTCTGATAGATTTAATTTCTGTTCCAGTCAAAACAATACCTGCAACGAATTTTTCTAAGATTGTAAAATCGTGAAACGCTTTTCTGTTAGTTGTAATAATTTTTCTATCCATAAGCAGATTATATCATTTAAGAATATTCTTAGCAAGTGGAGATTTTATTATTCATAAAGAAAACATTTAACTTTATGCGTTGCCCCTTTTTCTAGTGGAACACAAGTTTTACATTTCTCCATAACGTAAGGGCATCTTGTATGGAATTTACATCCACTTGGTAAATCTGCTGGAGATGGTAAATCTCCTTTTAGTGTCATTTTTTTACCTGTTTTGTTTATTTGTGGAACTGAATTTAACAAAGCTTTTGTGTACGGATGATAAGGATTAGAAAAAATCTCATTAGTATCCCCAATTTCAACTATTTCACCCAAATACATTATTGCAACTCTGTCTGCAAGATATTCAATTACGCTCATATCGTGAGTAATTAGGAAAAATGTCAAATTGTATTTGTCTTTAAGTTCTTTGATTAAATTAATAACCTGTGCTTGAATACTTACATCTAATGCACTAACAGGTTCATCTGCAAGTATAAATTCCGGATTAAGCACTAATGCTCTTGCTATTGCAATTCTTTGTCTTTGTCCGCCTGAAAATTCGTGAGGATACAAGTCTAAACAACTTTCTTCTAAACCGACGAGTTTGATTTTTTCACTTATTATTTTTTTTATTTCTTGTTTAGAAAAATTTGTATTTATTTCAAGCGGTTCTTTTAAAATATCAAAAATTTTCATTTTAGGGTTAAGGCTTGCGTAAGGATTTTGGAAAATCATTTGTACGTGTTTTCGAAACTCTTTTAAATCTTTTTTGCTAAAAGATAAAATATTTTTGTCTTCAAAAATTATTTCTCCTGATTTTGCAGGTTCAAGAGAAATTAACGCTTTTGCCAGAGTAGATTTTCCACAACCGGATTCACCAGCGATTGCAAGGATTTCGCCCTTGTTGATATCCAAATTTACTCCATTTACTGCGTGGATTGTTTTTTCTCCTCCTAAAGCTCCTTTGGTTGTTTTATATTCAACAAATAAATTATTAATTTTAAGAATTTTTTCTTTTTCCATACAGAAATATTAGCTTAATTTTTTAATAAATGCAATTACTCTGATGTTGAAAAATAGAAAACAATATGTTATAATTAGAATGTAATACGATTTTTTATAGGAGTTGAGGATATATGACGAAATTTAATAACGGTTTTACGTTGGCTGAAGTTCTCGTAACACTCGGTATTATCGGTGTGGTATCAGCTATGACAGTTCCAACATTAATGCAAAATTATCAACGTCAAAGTTATGTAACTCAATTGCATAAGGTTTATAATGAGATGTCACAGGGGTTTCAACAAATGATGACAGATCGAAATGCTTTGAATTTGAAAGAAACTGGGCTTTTGAATACTACAGAACAGGCGACTGAAACATTTAAAAACTATTTCAAAGTTGTTCAGGATTGTGGAAATAATTTTTCACCTTGCTTTGCATCAGAATATCGCTCTACTACAGGTTCTTCAATTAAAACTGTAGAAGCAAATTGGTGGTCTTCTTCGTTTGTTTTAGCAGATGGTGCTGCAATTGGGTTACATGGGCTTATAGATTATTCTGCGGGGAATGTTAGTTATCCTTACGGTTATATGTATGTTGATATTAATGGTGCAAAAGGTCCAAATATAACTGGGCGTGATTTCTTCTTGTTTTATTATTTTAATGATGGAACTTTAGATGATGTAGTTACACCTGAATGTAAAACCGCAGGAATATGCTCGTCTACTCTTGAAGTTCAACGTGTAAATTATTCTTGTGTTGGGCAAACATGGCCTGCAGGATGTTTTGGTCGTATTTTGAATGACAATTGGCAAATGACGTATTAAAAATATTAATTAGTTGTTAAGGTAATAAGGTGTTAAGTAACAATTTGATGTCTTATTGCCTTAATTTTTTTGTTTATGTTAAGATTATAATGATGAATTTAGACACAGCGATAGATACATTTTTATCTCCGATTGCCGATAAAATTTCAGGGATTATATTTAGCTCAGTGACCATTCATGGTGTAAAAATTGAATTTTTGGTCGCTCTGTTAATGTTTGCTGCATTTTATTTTACATTCAGAACCAGATTTATTGGTGTTTGGGGATTTAAGCACGCTTTACAATTAATCACCAAAAACTACGAGCATAAAGATATTCGTGTTAAAAAGAAAAAGGGCGAAGTTTCATCTTTTCAAGCTTTAACGGCAACAATTTCTGCATCAGCAGGAATTGGAAATGTTGCAGGTTCTGCAGCAGCCGTATCAATTGGCGGACCTGGAGTTATCTTTTGGATGATTATGGCAGGGTTCTTTTCTATGGCGTTAAAGTTTGCTGAAGTATTGTTGGGGTTGAAGTTTAGAAAAGTTAATCCTGACGGGACTATTGCCGGCGGACCTATGTATTATATTGAAGGTGCGCTGAAAAATAACAAATATATCGGAAAATTTGCTCCGCATTTGTCTAAAATTTACGCCATTTGTTGTGTTTTTGCGATGATTGGCGGGTGGAATTTGTTCCAAATTAATGCTATGACAACACAAATTACTGAAGTTACCGGCGGAGAAAACAGTTTCTTTGCTAATCAAAGTTGGCTTTTAGGTTTAATTGTTGCGGTAATTACTTATTTTACAATTATTGGTGGAATTAAGGCTATTGGAAAATTTACTTCAAAAGTTACGCCTGTGATGTGTACTTTGTATGTAATGACTGCGTTTGCAGTTTGCTTATATAATATTGGTCATGTGCCTCATACGGTTATGATGATTTTGAAAGAAGCATTTGAACCTCGAGCTATGGCTGGTGGAATGTTTGCGTGCATGCTTTGGGGATTTAGGCGTGCAATGTTTGCAAATGAATCAGGCTTAGGAACTGCCCCGATTGCTTTTTCTGCAGTTAAGACTAATAATGCAGTGGCGCAAGCTTTTATTGCCATGCTTCAGCCGTTTGTTGATACTGTAATTGTTGGTTCTGCAACGGCTTTTGTAATTGTTGTTTCCGGTGAATATCTACATACGTCAGGAATTGCAGGAATTGAATTGACCTCAAAGGCGTTTGGGTCTGTGTGTCCGTTCTTCCCGATATTGTTGACTTTTATGGCAAGTTGTTTTGTTTTGTCAACAATGTTATGTGGTTCTTATTACGGGATTAAGGCTTGGAATTATTTATTTGGCGAAACAAAATTGACAACGAGGACTTTTCAGGTTATATATTGTATATTCATAATTATTGGTTCAGCCATGAACTTTACAAGTATAATTAATTTATCAGACGCATTTACTTTGTTTTTGGCAGTTCCGAACTTAATAGCAGTATTTATGTTATCAGATGTGATTATGAAAGAACTGAAAAGATATTGTAGAAAATATAATGTAGGTTTATTTAAAAATAATAACGAGGAGAGAGAGAATGATGAAGAAAGATTGTCTGGAGATAGTAAGATCTAAGTGTGAAAGCTGCAAAGCTTGTGCATTGGGTGCAACAAGAAATAACATAGTTTTTTCTGATGGTAATCCTTCAACTGCAAAAATCGTACTTATCGGAGAAGCTCCGGGAGAAATGGAAGATGAAACAGGCAGACCGTTTGTTGGTAGAGCCGGACAACTTTTGAATGATTTTCTTAAAGAAGCCGGAATTTCAAGAGATGAAGATGTTTATGTTATCAATACCGTAAAATGCAGACCTCCGAAAAACAGAGTTCCTTCAGATGAAGAAAAAGCATCTTGTAGAAAATTTTTAAATGCGCAAATTGATATTATTAATCCGAGAGCTATCGTTCTTTGTGGTGCAACTGCTTTAAAATCATTTGTTGAACTTGATAAAAAACAAACTATTTCTAAAGTTAGAGGACAATGGATGACAATTAACGTTGATGGTAAAGATTATAGAGCTATCACAATTTTCCACCCATCTTATTTGTTGAGAAACCACTCATTGGATGAAGGTTCTCCAAGAAGATTGATGAAGCAAGATTTGGCTAATATAAAAAACGAAATTTTAGCTGATGTAGATCATTCTCAAGACGACAATCAAGTTGAATATATGAATACATCAAGAGAAATCGCAATGGTATAGTTTATAATATATTATTTAAGACAAAACGGAGAACTTTTAAATTCTCCGTTTTTTTATTTTTTTTTGTTGTGAATAATTATGCTAAATAATTGTAGGTATATGTATTTAAAGTTCGCATTTCGGGATTAAAATGTTGAGCATTTGATGCTATCAGATTAATATCTTTAATTGAACCAGATGCGTATGCTTTTGTTCCTTTAACTCCACGTTCACCAAAATATGATTTTACCAAATTATTATTTTTGTCGTAAACATTTGTTTCAATGCCAAGCATATTGTTGTTTCCGTATGCAGTGACAATTCTTTTTTGAGTGTTGCCATTCGGAAGTCTTTTGGATGATAAAAATTGTCCTGCGTGGGGTGTTTCTTCTCCAAATTGCCATAATTTAATAGCTTTTTGCTCAATAGGGCTTGTTTTATTGTGGACATGAGTTAGAAGTCTGTTTGAAATATTAACAGTTAATCCCATTTTAAATCCTTTCTTTTCTTTTTCTGTTTATGTAAAAAAGAAAAGTTTTATTAATTGCTATCTTGTAAATATTTATTAATTTTTATTTTTTATTCGGAGCTAGTCCAGGTTCAAGGTCTGAGCCGGTTACGAGTTTTCTGAATGCAAATTGTGCTTTTGGCAAAGCGTAAGCGAGTAAAAAGCTGCTTATTGTAACATTTGAAATTATGTTTGCAGATTTTGCGATTTTAGCTTTTTTAATAAATGATTTGATATTTTTTTGAGTGGTTGCTTTTTGTGCAAATTTCTCAATATCATTGCGGAATTTCGCAAGGTTCTTGATATTTACGTATTCTCTGGGATCTCTGATAACGCTATCAAGCATTTTAATTTTTTCAAACTCGTTTGCATATTTTACAAAAAGAGTTTTACTGTTTTTTGTATCGTCGACAAATTCTAACAAATCTTTTGCGTTATCTGATTTTGGAAGTTGAAGAGTATTATTTTGAATTTGTGATAAAAATTCTTTATCTGCTAAGATTTTTGGATCTAATTCTACACCTGTGATTTTGTTTAATAATTTTTCAATCCATTTTGGCGCAACATAATTCAACAACATCATTCCAGCCATTTTAAAGCTTAAATCAATTGTTTCATTTTTGTTTCGTGCGGTTGAAATTCTTCCAATAGCGTAACCTCCGTCTGTTACTGCCATTTTGTCTTGAGAAGAAAAGTTTGCTGCTTTGGTAATCCAAGACCCAGTAAAAGATGTGGTATTAGATTTATAAAATCGATCTTTTTGAGTGAAATTGATTGGATTTTTTGTTTTTTTAGATTGGTTTTCTTGTCTTAATTTTTCGATTTTTTTAGCAGAAGATGAAAAGATTATTTTTGGTAAAATAAATCCCATAGTTAAAATAGGGATAGCGGTAGAAGCTATGAATTTTCCAGCAAGAAGTTTTTCATATAATTTTTTATTTTCTTTTGCTTTTATCAAATCTTTGACTGCATCAGGGGCTATGTCTTTGAACTTTTTAATATTGTAATCAATTCCTTGAATATCTTTTTCTTCATTGAAAAGTTTCAAATTTACATCAGGATTTAAGCCTTTAGCTTTTATAAGTTTGTTACACAACCACCCGACAAGAGGGATACCTCCTAGCCATACTGCAGATGAAGAGTATTCGTCTAAGAATCTTTCTCTTGCTGCAAGGTATGCTATTTCTTTATCATCTTTTTTGTTTTGGTTGTATGTTAATAAAATTTTTGCAGGAACTTCTATTCCGCAATCACGGACTATTAATGGGTAAACGCTGCTATTATTTCCGATAGCTGAAATTATATTTGTTATTGTCATTTGTTTTTATTTTCTCCAATTCTTCTTTTCAGGAAAAAGTATTTCATTTTCCAAATAAAATAGCCTCTCACGCTTTATTATCCCTGAAAGACTATTTTTAAGAATTGAATTTATATTATTCTTTAAAAGCGCAACACATCAATTCATAGTCTTTCAAGGACACTATGATGATGGAGATGATAAAGTTTTAAAGAATTATTTTTAGTCATTATTATCTTTCCTTGTTTAAATCATACAATAAAAATTTTTTTCTTACAAGTTTTATTCAAATTATATACGTTTAAATATAGGGTTTTGTATTGTAGTATCCCTCTTTACATGTGTTCTGTGAGATAGAAAATCTTTTTGAGTACATTGTTGCCACAAATTACTTTCTGCTCTTGAGATATCTTTTTTAGTAAGAGATAAAAAGGATGATAGAATTTGAGTTCTCGTTTTCTTTTTTTCTATTGCTCTTAAATCAGTTGTTTGTGTTTCATTTTTATTTTTGTATTGCAAAATAAGAACATCTTTTTGGGTAGTAGCATCTTTTTTACTTGAAATTTCTAAAAAATCACTTCCCCAATTTGCAAGTCGTTTTGTTTGCTCATTTATATCTTTAATAGCATCTTCGTAGTGATATTTTCTATGAAGATTTTTTGTTAAGACTTCTTTTAAATTTGGGTCTACTTTTACACCAAAAGAAGGATTGGTATAATTATTATTTACTTGCATAAAACTGTTTTCTCCTATGTGGAGATAAAAATTAGTGAACGAAACTTTTTGCTAGTTATTTAATATTATTTAACATCTCATTAATTTGGTTAACTTTTTCGGCATCAATATTGTTGATTAAAACAGATTTATCTTTTGAGGTTTCGCCTCTAATAATTTCAAAATAAGATTTTGGAACTTTGAATTGTTTCGACAAAAATTCAATTAATGCTTTGTTCGCTTTGCCATCAATTGGTTGTGCGGTGATTTTTACTTTTATTCCATCCGAAGTTTTGATTATTTCATTTTTTGATGCGTTTGGAGATATTCTTAATAGTAAAACTTGTCCGTCTTTGGTAGCTTTTAGCATTCTTGTAATCCTTATGTATGAAATTAGTAAATTGGACTTGAAAATTTTGAATAAAATCTGTATTATGATTATATCATGAGCGAAAAACCACTTTTTGAAGATATAAAAAGAATATTAATTGAACAAAACAGAGAGCCTGCAGAAATTGAAGAAATCGAAAAAGCTTACCTGTTTGCGAAAAGATTGCATGATGGTCAATATAGAGTTTCTGAAGAACCATATATTATTCACCCTGTTGAGGTTGCTAAAATTTTGGTGGGGTTAAAGGTTGATTCTCATACATTAGAAGCTGCTTTTCTTCACGATATCTTAGAAGATACTGATACTCAACCTGAAGAAATTGAAAAACTCTTTGGTAAAGATGTATTAACACTTGTTCAAGGTGTTACAAAATTGGGCAAATTGCAGTTTAAATCTAAAGAAGAACGACAAGCTGAAAACTTTAGGCGTTTGTTTATTGCGATGGCTAGTGATATAAGAATAGTTTTTTTAAAACTTGCTGACAGATTGCACAATATGCGAACTCTTAATTTTATGACTGCACCAAAACAACAAAAAATTGCTCGTGAAACACTTGATATATTTGCACCTTTAGCAAATCGTTTAGGTATCTATAAGATTAAAGCTGAATTAGAAGATTTGTCTTTACGCTATTTAGAACCTGATAAATATTTTGAAATTGCTCGTCTTGTTTCTCAAACAAAAGCTGATAGAGAAGCGACTGTAAAAATTCTTATTGATAAAATTTCTCAAGATGTTAAAAAAGCCGGAATAAACGCTCAAATTACGGGCCGAGCAAAACATTATTACAGTATTTATAGCAAAATGAAAAGATTGAATATCGCTTTTCACGATTTGTACGATATTACTGCGGTTAGGGTAATTGTTGATACTGAAAAAGAGTGTTATGAAGTTTTAGGGCTTATTCATTCTCAATTCAAACCAATTCCGGGAAGGTTTAAGGATTATATTGCAATGCCAAAGGGTAATATGTATCAATCATTGCATACATCTGTAATAGGGCCGAAAACAAAACCTTTGGAAGTTCAAATCAGAACTTGGGAAATGCACGAAGTCGCTGAATATGGTATTGCTGCTCACTGGAGATATAAGGAAAAAGGTTCTCAAAAAGCAAATAATCCGACTGATATGCAATTTTCTTGGATGAGAAAACTCGTAGAATATGATAAAGACATGACATCTGCAGAAGATTATGTAAACTCAGTAAAATTAGATCTTTTTTCTGATCAGGTTTTTGCGTTTACTCCAAATGGCGATGTATTTGATTTGCCTGTAAATGCAACTCCTGTAGACTTCGCTTATCGTATTCACTCCGAAGTTGGTAACAAAACTGTTGGAGCATTGATTAATGGTAGAATTGCTCAACTTGATACAAAATTGAATAATGGTGATATAGTTGAAATTTTGACTTCAAAAACTCCTGCTCCACGCCTAGATTGGTTGAACTTTGTTGTAACTAAGCAAGCATCGTCAAAGATTAAACAATGGTTTAAAAAGAATAATCGTGAAGAACATATTGATGTTGGTAAAAACAACCTTGAACATGAATTAACAAAAGCTGTTTTTGATGAATATACAAAAAATGGTGAGTTTGATAAAGTTGCAAAACAAATGAATTATGTTTCCGCAGAAGATTTGTTTGCGGCTTTGGGCTATGGTGAAACTACATTAAATAAAGTTATAAACAAGCTTAAAAAGCCTGAGTCTACAAGAGGAGTAGGAGAAAACTTTCATGGTACATCAAGGAAGAAGTCTGAAAAAGATATTATTGGGCTTGAAGGTTTAATGTATTCTATAGCAAAATGTTGTTCTCCAATTCCGGGAGAACCTATTGTTGGTGTTGTGACTAGAGCAAAAGGTGTTACTGTTCATAGGATGGATTGTCCTATGCTTGAACATATTGAGCCTGAAAGATTAATGGATATCAAGTGGTCTGGCGACAATACAAATAGAACTTATAACACGACAATAAGAGTTGAAACTGCTGAAAAAATAGGATTATTAAAAGATATTATTGCTGCGGTATCAGATAATGGGACTAATATTACTTATGCAAGTGTTAAGTCAAAAAGCGGAAAGGTCGGTATTATTGAACTCGGTATAGAACTAGATAATATTGATACTTTGAAAAAGGTTATTTTGAGTATTCAGGCTATTCCGGATGTTTATAGTGTAAAACGTATTCAAACATCTTATTCAACTCCGAATATGCCGAAAAGAAACAACGGGAAAGCAAGACATAACAAAAATCCTAAGAAGAAATCATCTTAGGACTTTTGAAAAGCTTTTACTATTATAAGTTTTTTCAGTTATTTTAATTTTTCTGCGTAATCTTTGTACTCTTTAATGAAGTCAATGATTTCAAGTGCAAGTTGTTTTCTGATATCCGTAGGACAATTTTTTAAGTATTCCATTGCGTGGGATACTTTAATATTCTTATCATACCATCTACGCATAATATAGTTATATTGATCATCCAAAGACATTTCGATATTAAAATCAATGTCTTTTAATTTGTTAATAATAAAATCAGCGCAGCGTACCTGAATATATTCTTCAGCTTTTTCTAATTCCGCAACAGCTCTGCTAACTGTCGGGTCAATATCATACCAACGTTTATTCATAATATGTTTATAATACAGATAGTTTTAAAATATGTCAAGTTGAAATTATTTATTTGTATGTTGTATAATTCAGTTATGAAGAAGAAATTGTTAGCTTTATTAATATTATTTTCGTTTATTGGTACAAATACTGCGGTATTAGCTGAGGTTTTGCAAGGTCATGCCGAAAAATCAGAAAAGTATGAAAAAGAACTTCAGCAAGAATTGTTTACCGGTAAAGTTGAAACTCTTGATAGAAAAGATGTCATAAATATGACTGTTTCACAGGTTTTGGATAGTAATATTAATATTGAAGGTGACGAGTTTTTTGCAGAAGTTACTGATGAAGTTAAGGGAGATAAGGGGGTAATTATTCCAAAGGGGACAATTGCACACGGAAAAATTACTCAAACCGGTGATGCAAAGAGAATGGGAAGGCAAGCTTGGATTAATCTTGATTTTGATTATCTTGTTACTCCTGATGGGCGGGAAATTCCGATTGAAGGGAAAATGTCAACAAAATTGCATCCTGTTGCAGAGGCTTCAAAAATAGTAGTTCAAGATGTTGGTTATACTGTTGCAGGTGGTGCAATGGGAAGTTTTCTAGCTCTAAATTGGTTGGGATTGGAAGCTGCGATTGCATCTCAGGGTTATACTATAGCAGGTGGTGCTGCTGTTGGAGGGGCTATTGGTTTAGGTATGGCTTTGATTAGAAAGGGGAGTGATGTTTTGATTGCTCCTGGTGACCAAATTAGAGTTAAAATCAACACGTCTGTAGAACTTCCGGTTTATAAGGAAAGTGCTTTAATGCAGCATGAAATGTTTTATCCGGGCTTGGATATTCATATTAGTGATATAAAACATGAAAAAGATCCTTTTGGAGAGGTTAATACAATTACTTTAACCATCATGATTTCAAATATGTCAGACAAAACTTTTTCAGGTTTAGATATGGCACTGGTTAATGATTATAATTCTGTTTTCAGACCATCTATTTTTGGTGATACAAAATTGATGTTTAAACAAATTCGACCGGGAGATAAATTCGCAGGTAGAGTTTCTTTTGCGGTAGATAATGTCAATAGAAATTTTTGGTTAACTTTTTATGATAGAAGGAAAGGCACTGCATTGACAAAGATTTCCATTGATAACGCTTACAGAAATGTTTCTGAAAAAACTAAAAAGAAAAATCAGAATTTGAGAAAGAAAAAAACAAACTTCAAAAAAGAGGAAGATCTTCTTGATATAAGGTAATTGTAACGTTTTTTGTACAATGAGCTTGAAATAAAATTGTTTTATGTTACAATGTTAGTAGTTAGTAGAAAAGAAAGTAGAGGAACGTATGGTGTGCGGTAAATTAGAAATTGATATTTTAAACTCATTTTGGTCTTTGACAAAGGATAATGAGGATAGAGATGTTTCTATTCAAGATATTGTTGATGATTTGTCTGCTAACGGTATTGAACGTGCTTATACAACAATTAAAACAGTTATGGACAGATTGACTGTAAAAGCCATTCTTGTTCGTTATAAAGTTGGTAAAAAATTCTTCTACAAAGCTGCTATGAATAAAGAAGAAATGGCATTAGATGCGGTTAAAACTGTTGCAGAACAGTTTTTTGATGGCAGTTGTTCTGATATGATTAGATTTATCGAAAGAAATTCTGAAAATATTTTAGTGTAGTATGAGTGTTTTTGAAGATAGAAGATTTGTTGCCGCTCTTATCAGGCAGGTGTTAATTTCTCGTTTGTGTGTAAGGGAAGCAATTTTAAATTTCCCTAAAGATACTGAAGATAAAAGTATTCAAGCTGCTTTTCATGCGCTTGTCCATTATGAAGCAGATGAAGATTTGAGAGCAAGGGATGAATTGTATCGAGAAGAACAAGATGATTATTTGGAATTTATTTCTAATCTTCTTGAACGTGGGGAAGATGTGCCGGAAAATATTATTCAAAACTATGAAAAATATTATACTTGTGCTAATATACCCCATGAAGGAAACGCAAAAGGTTTCTTTAAAGGGTTTTGGAAATTCCTTAATGTAAAAGGAAATTCAGAAGTAAAAATAAAGTAGTAATAAGGAGAAAGAATGAAAAAGAAATTAATAGCACTGCTTGCAGTAATGATTATTGCCGGAGTAGCTGGAAGTTCTGCGTTCGCAGCCAGACAAAAGCAACAACCGTTGGATGTATTACCTTTGTTTTCATCTCAATCAACTCAGGCAAACAGATTGTGGGTTGGAACTTTTCAACTTGCTTGGAATGATTTGATGGATGGAGTTATTAAAGGACCAGTTTTGTTTACAGGCAAAACACCTGATGTTGTAAAAGGCTTGAATGCGCAAAGTTTTAAAGCGGATCAGTTAGATGAAAGTTCATATTACAAAACTTATGGTGAAACTTCGCCTGAATTGAAAAAAACAATAGAAGCTGCTATTAAAGAAAAATTTAATGAAACAAGTGATGTTCTTGATGGCGCAGATTGGACAAAAGCAAAAGGAAAATATACCGTTTATGCTATGTTGAAAAAAGATTTCCAATTTGTACACGCATTTGACAAATTGAAATCTGAAAAATTTGGTAATTCTAAACAAAAAGTTGAATATTTCGGTATTAATTCAAAAAGCAATCATCAGTTATATGATAACGTAAACGTTTTGTTCTATAACTCTCCAAAAGATTTTGCCGTAGCATTGGCTACAAAAGGTGATGATGTTGTTTATTTGTATAGAACAAATGACAACAAATCTTTTGATAAATTGTACGCAGATATGAAGACAAAACAAAGTGAGTACAAAGATTTTTCCGGTTTTGCAGAGAAAGATGAGTTAAAAATTCCTAATATTAGCTTATTCAAGTTGAAATCCTTTAATGAACTATGTGGAAAACGTATAGTAGGAACAAATATAAAAATTGAACAAGCAGTTGAAAGTGTTGATTTCAAAATGAACAACGAAGGTGTTAAATTGAAATCAGAAGCTTTAATTATGACTAAAGTGATGTCTTTGGCTCCTCAAGCATTAAAACCAAGAAAATTGTATTTCAACGATACATTCGTAATTTTCTTGCAGGAAGCAGACAAAGAGCAACCTTACTTTGCTTTGAGAGTAAATGATGTTGCATCAATTAACAAATTGAAAAAATAGTTGAAAAATAAGCCCTCTCGTTATTTATGAGAGGGCTTACTTAATAAGATTTTTAGGTGGGATATGGCAAAAGTTAAGTCAAAATGGATATGTCAAGAATGTGGATATGAAACAGCCGGATATTTAGGGAAATGCCCTGAATGTGGTAGTTGGGGAAGCTTGGTGGAAGAAGTTCAGGTTTCTGTTACAAAGCCTCAACAAACATCAGCTCATGACGAATTTATTAATACAGAAAAACCAGAATTGTTGAAAGATATTCACATTGGGGAAGAAGTTCGAGTTTCTACAAATATTTCTGAGTTTGACAGAATTTTGGGCGGTGGGCTTGTTCAAGGATCTTTGGTTTTGATTGCTGGTGATCCCGGAATTGGAAAATCTACAATTCTTTTGCAAACAAGTGGAGAATTGTGCAAAAATAATAAAAAAGTTTTATATGTTTCAGCGGAAGAAAGCGCAAGTCAATTAAAATTAAGAGCGCAAAGACTTTCTATAAATTCTGATATGTTGTATGTTTATCCACAAACGTCAATGGAAAGTATAAAATCTCAGATTGAAGAAATTATGCCGGATGTAGTTGTAATAGACAGTATTCAGGCTATTTATTCTCAAAATATAGCAAGTTCTGCGGGTAGTGTTTCTCAGATTAGGGAATGCACAAATCTTTTGATGCACATTGCCAAATCCAAAAATATTACCGTAATCGTTATCGGTCATGTTACAAAAGAGGGAAACATTGCCGGTCCAAAGGTTTTGGAACATATGGTTGATACTGTTATTTATTTTGAGGGTGATAAATATAAATCTTATAGAATGTTGCGTTCTATGAAAAACAGGTTTGGAAATACGTCTGAGGTTGGAATTTTTGAAATGCACACTGATGGGCTTCATGAGGTTAAAAATCCGAACGAATTATTTTTGAACGAACGCTCTCAGGTTGCTGCTCCAGGTAGTGCGATTATCGTGACTAATGAGGGTACTCGCCCTTTGTTGGTTGAAATTCAGGCTCTTGTCGGGACAACGCCTTATCCTACTCCGAGAAGGGTTACGAATGGTGTTGACACAAGCAGGGTTTTGCAAATTTTGGCGGTTTTAGAAAAAAGGGTTGGATTAAATCTTTCTAAGCAGGATGTTTATGTAAATGTTATGGGTGGAATAGATGTTTCAGAGCCTTCGGCAGATTTGGGAATTGCATTAGCGGTTGCGACTTGCGCAAGGGATGTTGTTGTTGATCCGCAAACTGTTATTATTGGAGAAATAGGGTTGTCAGGAGAAATTCATCCGGTGAATAATATCGAAAAGAGATTGAATGAAGCGGTAATGTCGGGATTTAAGAAGGCAATTGTTCCATTTGCAAACAAAATTGAAGATAAGAGAATAGAAATTGTTCCTGTAAAACGATTAATGGATGCAATCGCTGCTTGTGTTTCAGCACAGTAGAGTTTTGATAGTTGAATTAATGGTTTCGCAAACTCCTTCAAAATTTGAATTAATATCAAGGTTTGAAAATCTTAATATTTTGTAGCTTTATTTATTCCAGTAGTTTCGTAATGTTGACCACCATCTAGTTCTATGATTAATTTAACTTTTGAGCAGTAAAAATCTACAATGTAATTGTTGATTACTTTTTGACGTAAAAAACGTATTGGATATTGTCGTAAATATTGATACCAGAGTTTATTTTCTTCTTTAGTCATATTTTTTCGGAGAGTTTTGGCTAAAGGAGTTAACTTTTTGTTGTGGTTATACATATAAATAATCCTTCTACCGCAAGCGGTTCCCCTCCCTTTGCAAGGGAGGTTTTTTGTCTTTATACCATACCAAATTCTGCTTGTAAAGTTGGAATGAATTAGGGTTAAATTATTTTAATATAATGTAGCTGAACCAACACTTAATCCCCCTTGTAAAGGGGGAATAGAAGGGGGATTGAGTTTAAAATTATTATTTTGTTGCTACGCCTTTGGCATCTTTTATGATGAATGGTCTTACAAATGCCCAAGTTCCGTATAATGAAGTTAAAAGTCCGGCTGCCATTGTGCCTTTAAATAATTTTGGATACTTTTCTTTGTTTACTAAGCCGCCTAATGTAACCAATGTTGTTCCCGTCATAATTCCCAAGTAGCCTTTGAAAATTGTGCGAGAAACCAAAATGGTGTCTGTCATATCAGCAGAATTTTTAACGTGTGAATGCAAATTGTCTAAAAATCCGTTCTTTTTGTTTTGTTTGTTCCCGTAAAAATGTTGACCATAAGTGATGTTTGCTATTTTCATAATATTTTTCCCTAGTCTGGGATATATTCGAATATATCCTGTATTCTACAATCGAGAGCATAACACAACTTATTTATAGTTTCAAGTTCTATTGTTTTGGTTTTATTGTGATAAATTTTAAAAACTGCAACATGACTCAATCCCGCAATTCTAGCGGTTTCAGCCATGTTCATGCGTCTTATTCCCATCATTTCTGATAATTTGTTTTTAATCATAGATAAAGTTTATCATTTTAATTTTTATATTTTATTTTATTAAACACTTGAATAATATTATTAATCATGTAATTAATAATATAGTAACTTTGTTTAATATTTAAAGGAGAAAATATGAAAAATTCTAAATCCGCATTTACTTTAGCAGAAGTTTTAATCACATTAGGAATTATTGGAGTAGTTGCAGCATTGACTATGCCGAGTTTGATAAACAAATATCAAGAAATGGCGTTGAAGCAACAGTTTAAAAAGGTTTATAATACTATTTCAAATGCTCAGTTAAAAGCATATTCTGAAAATGATAATAATCCTTATAGTTGTTATTATGGTATTCCGGGAGGGTGTGCAGAATATGCTGAAGATGGAAGTTGCGCCAGAAGTTATGAGTTTTCAATCAATGGTGAATGTCCTCAATTCTATGACGCACTTAAATCTTCTTTAAATGTTGTGAAAGTGTGTGATGATAATGCTTTGGCAAATGGATGTATTTCAAAGTATATGAAAGGAATAAATCTCGTTAATAGAGAAAATAATCCTGATTTGTCTGATGAAGATGCTGATATGAGTATTTCGGGTTGCTCAGGTTTTTTTGATAATTATATAAAGAATGTTAATCCTACATGGGTGCTTGCGGATGGTACAATAATTGGATTTTATCCAGCTTTATTGGGTAAAATATTTTGGGTAGATATTAATGGGCAGAAAAAGCCTAATAAGTGGGGATATGATATTTTTGCATTTCAATTTAGAGAAGTAAGAAAAGGGATTGTAAAAATTGAAGGTGGCGGATGTATGGTTGTAGAAAAGGGTGGAAAAAGCGTTTCAAAAATGATAAATGATATTTAGGATTAGATTTGGACTTATAGCCTTAATGCCTTATTGCCTTCAAAAAAATAATTAATTATTTCTTAATGTTTCAAATGACCATGCCCACTTGATTAGTTTTTTTGTTAATGGTATAAAAATCTTGTGAGAGTTTTACAAAAGAAAGGAAACACTTATGGTAAACGTAGCAATTAACGGATTCGGTAGAATCGGTAGAAACACTCTTAGAGCTGCTATTGCAGAAGGTATTTTTGACAAAATTAATTATGTAGCAATCAACGATCCAGGTCTTAAACCTGAAGATGCTGCTAGAATCTTCAAATATGACTCAGTTATGGGTAGATTCAACGGTACTGTTGAAGCTTACGAAGAAGGTATTATCGTTAACGGTAAAAAAATTAAATTCTTCGCTGAAAAAGATCCAGCTCAATTGCCTTGGAAAGATTTAGGTGTTGAAGTTGTTGTTGAATCAACTGGTTTCTTCACAGATGCAACTAAAGCTCACGCTCACATCGATGCTGGTGCTAAAAAAGTTATCATTTCAGCTCCTGCTTCAAACGAAGATAAAACTATCGTTTTGGGCGTTAACGAAAAAGAATACGATCCAGCTAAACATGATGTAATTTCTATGGCATCTTGTACTACAAACTGCTTGGCTCCTGTAGCTAAAGCTATCAACGATAAATTCGGTATCGTTAAAGGTTTGATGACAACAGTTCACTCATACACTGGTGACCAAAGAATTTTGGATGCTGGTCATAAAGACCCTCGTAGAGCTAGAGCTGGTGCTTTAAACATCGTTCCTACAAAAACAGGTGCTGCTAAAGCTGTTGCTCTTGTATTGCCTGAATTGAAAGGTAAATTGGATGGTTTCGCAATGAGAGTTCCTACTCCAGACGTATCTCTAGTTGATGTTGTATTCGAAACTGAAAAGAAAGTTACTGTTGAAGAAGTAAATGCTGCTTTGAAAGAAGCTGCTGATGGACACGTATTGTGCTATTCAGATGAACCATTAGTTTCAACTGACTACATTGGTTCTCACCAATCTTCAACTGTTGACTCATTGTTAACAAGAGTTATGGGCGACAACATGGTTAAAGTTATTTCTTGGTATGATAACGAATGTGGTTATTCTACAAGATTGGCTGAAACTACATTGATGGTTGCTGAAAAATTATAATTGATTTATAATTTTGAAATAATCGAAAAACAAGTCTGATTTATTTCAGGCTTGTTTTTTTATGCAAAAAATGTTAAAATAGTGGATAATATATGATATTGAGGATTTTGATATGAAAAAAAGTTTTATAATTTTATGTACATTATTAATCGGATTGTCTTGTAGTGCCGCAAGTTATTTAGGTATGAAGTTGCCATTACCCGGAGCTTCAATCGCAGATAAAAAAACTCAAGGTAATACTTTGTGTTATGTGTTTTCACGTGTAGCACAAAAGAATAAAGGTTGCCGACATTTCAAGGTTACTAATACAGAAGTAACAAAAGAACCTACTGATGTGAAGCTTAACCAATTTGGACGTAAGGTTGGCGGAACTTGGACTGAAGAATGGACAGTAGATGCTTGCGGAACAGATGTAAAAGTGCCGATTGATTTTGTTTATAGAAGAAATGGCGTAATGTCTACCATAAACTATTCTGTAAAGTAGTTTATGGTTCTAATGTTGCGAGATAATCTTTGTTTGCATCTAAACTGTCTTGAGTGGCAAGAATAGAATATACCGGTTTCCCGGAAAAGATGTAGTTCGCTGTGTTATAGATATCGTCTGTGGTTATATTGTCTATTTCTTCAAAAAGTTTGTTTGTTTTGTTTATTCCATAAACTGAAACCATTCCACTTGAAAGGCTTGCAATTTTACCTTCCGGAGAATGAACAGAGTTTAGGATTTTGTTTTTTAGGCTTAATTTGGCGTTATTCAATTCTTCGTCAGTAACTTTATTTGACTTGATGCTTTCAATGTGACGGTTAAACCCTTCAATTGACTTTTGAATATTGTCAAAACTTTGTTCCCCTGTTTCTTTGTTGTCGGTTGTGGTGCCGATTTTTAAAGTGAAAACTCCGATATTGTTATTTGTTTCGTAATTTGATTTTACGTGATATGCAAGTTTTTCTTTTTCGCGCAAATCCATAAACAATCTTGATGATGGGTTTCCACCTAAAATAGTGTTCAAAAGAGCTATTGCTACTCTATCTTTTGAGTTTTGGTTAATTCTGAATTTGAATGCTTCTACGATTTCTGCTTGGTTTTTAAAATCTGTATCTATTAAAACCTTAGTTTTTTCAATAGGGGAATAGATGTCCTCAATCAAAACAGGGCTAAAGTCTTTTACTGGTCTGAATTTTCCAAAATTATTGAAAATTGTATTTTTTAATTCCGGTTTTTTGTCAAACGGAGCAGATACAACTATTTCTCCTTTTCCATTGTTGATTAGGTGAGAATATAGTTTTTTTACGTCATCAAGAGTAAGAATATCCAAATCTTTTAGCATTTCTTCCTTAGAAACGCCATCCGGCAATCCTTTATACAATTCGGAATCTAGTTTGTCAAAAGCAGATTTGTCAGAATTTTTAATGGTTTCTTTGATTAAATTTTTCGAATGTTCAAATTCTTCTGCGGTAAATCGAGGATTTTCAATAACTTCTTGCAATCCGCTTATGGCTTTTTCAATATCTTCGCTTGCGCAATTAACAGTAGAAGCAAGCGCATCATAAGAGGCGTGCGTATTAATAGAAATACCGTTTTTCGCCATATCAGTTTCAAATGTATCTTGATTTCTTAGAGCTGAACCTTCGTCTAAAAGAGCATTTAGAACCAATGCTGCAGACGGTTTTTCTTTATAACTATCGTCTGTAAAGATTTTGAAATTTATATTTGCGTTATTTGTTTTAGAATTTATCGTTGCAAGTCTGAGATTGTTTGCCAAATTGTATTCTTTTACGGAAGAAATATCTAGAGCCTCTTTTTTATCTGCGCCTGTAAAAGATATGTTTTTGTGGTTTTGTTGAATGCTTTCAGGAGTTGCAGAAGCCGGATGGATTATAGTGACAGATGCTTTATTTACGTCGAGGTATTTTTTTGCAGCGTTAACTAAATCATCTGCTGTCATTGATTTTACAATGGTTTCAAAATCGTTAAGAAAATCCGAATTGTTTTCAAGAGTACTTGTGCCAATTATGTCATTAGTCGCAAATGATTGTTCAAAAAGTTTAGAAAAATTGTTAAGCATTCTTTTTTTGATAATTTGCATTTCATCATCGGTTGGTGGGTTGTTTGCGATGTTTCCTATTTCATTGAAGATCGTTTTCAAAACTTTTTCGGAATTTTCGTCAGAACATTCTGATGTTACGATAAAAGCTCTGCCATCTTTTGGATTCGTGCTTAATTTTTCGTCTTGGATACTGCTTGATGTGTTTAGTGGTTTTAATTTTTTGTCAATTCTTGATGTTGAAGACATTGACAATAATTCGCTCAAGGCTTCTGTATAAATTCTGTCTTTTGAGTTGTTTGAAGATGGACCGTTAAAACCTACTACGACTATTGATGCGGTTGCTTTATCAGAAATAATATCTTCTCTAACTGTTTTGTTTATTGGAGTTAAAGTTTCAAGATGTTGAGAGTATGTCGGTTGTTTTTTTGATGTAAAATATTTTGAAATTAATTTCATTGTTTCGTCTGGTTTTACATCTCCGGTTATTACCGTAACCATATTGGCAGGATAATAGTTGTTTTTATAGTAATTTACGACATCTTCTCTTGTCAAATTTGTTATATTATCAGTTGTGCCACCAATCATGTCGGTTGAAGTTGTTTTTATTCCGTACAAGTTTTTAAGCATTTTATTTATAGCCAAATTTTCAGGATTTGACGTAATCATATTGATTTCTGAATTTACAATACCTTTTTCTTTTTCGAGTTTATCTAGTGCAAATATTGGAGTTTCAAGCATTGAGGCATGAAGTTTGATTTTGTTTTCTAAGTCGCTGGGATTTAAAAGGTTTGAACTGATATAGTAATTAGTTTCGGCAAAACCCGTAGAGGCGTTTGTTGATGCGCCCATTTTGTCTACATTTTTGAAAAAATCACCTTGTTCAAGTCCTTCAGAGCCATTAAATAAGTTGTGTTCAATGTAATGGCTAATTCCACGAATTTTGTCAGGTTCATTCATAGAGCCTGTGTTTACGTAAGTTCTCAAAACAGTTTCACCATCTTGTGGAACGATTACGACTTTCTGCCCGTTTGCAAGTTTATAACAATGAGCTTTGGTATCGTAAGGGAAATTTATATCTCCTGTTTTGGTATAAGTCATAGGAATTTTGACTGAATAATCCGGTTGAACATTTGGCAATTCTTTGACTTGCGGATTAGTTTGATTGCTTTCATTTCCCTTAAACGCAATTTTATTCAGTCTTATATTATTATTAACACTATTAATTGAACTAATTCTAAACACATGTATATAAAAACATGAAAGTAGAAAAAATTGCTATAGCGTAAACAAACGTAAACAGTTTATTTAAATATGGTTTGATCTCTGTCTGGTCCTACACTTACGATAGAGATTGGAACTTCTAACAATTCTTCAAGTCTTGCAAGGTATTTTTTTGCATTATCCGGAAGTTTGTTGTATTCCTTAATTCCGGTGATATCCTGTTTCCAGCCTTTGTGGATTTCATAAACCGGTTCTAAATACTTGTGGATAAAGACATCTGTCGGATAGCTTGTGTAAATTTTCCCATCACGAGTGTCTTTGTACGCTATACAAATTTTAATTTCATCAAAACTGTCAAAAACGTCGATTTTAGTTAATGCAATTGATGTTAATCCTCCAACTAAAACGGCGTATTTCATAGTCACAGCATCAAACCATCCGCAACGACGTGGGCGACCTGTTGTTACTCCAAATTCATGTCCGATTTCTCTGATTTTAATACCTGTTTCATCTGTTAATTCTGAAACAAAAGGTCCTTCACCAACTCTTGTTACGTAAGCTTTAGCAACCCCAATAACTTCATCAATCATGGTTGGTCCATAGCCAGAACCGGTAGCGGCACCTCCACCAATTGGGTTAGAAGATGTTACAAATGGGTATGTTCCGTAGTCGATATCAAGCATTACGCCTTGTGCGCCTTCAAAAAGAACTGCTTTTTTGTCACGTTTTGCATCTTCTAAAACTTTTTGCCAATCAAAACACACATAAGGTTTGAAAATTTCGGCATATTTTTTGCATAAATCAAGAACTTCTTCTTTTGTATATGTTTTTAAACCATAAACTTCTTTAAGTGTTTTGTTTTTTATAGGAAGGATTATATCTAATTTCTCAGAAAGTTCTGGAGAGTATAAATCTTGGATTTTCAAGCCGATACGTGCCATTTTGTCTGTATAGGTAGGTCCGATACCTTTTTTAGTCGTTCCAATTTTTCCTTTTTTAGCGGTATCTTCGCTATAACCGTCAACTTCAGTATGATAAGGCATAGTAATTGAAGCTAGAGGGTTGATTTTTAAACCAGAAACATCAATTCCTTCTTTTATTAATCCTTGAATTTCTTCTTCAAAATATTCCGGCAAAATAACCGTTCCTGCTCCGATAAAACAAGTTTTGCCTTTATATAAAATTCCTGATGGAATAAGGTGGAACTTGAATGTTTTGTTATGCGCAACAACTGTGTGACCGGCGTTGCAACCCCCTTGATACCTGATAATTAAATCTGCATCACCTGCAAGTAAATCAGTAATTTTAGCTTTGCCTTCATCGCCCCATTGTGCGCCAACAACAACTTTATTCATATCCCTATCCTTTCAAAATTTGGTCAATTACTGATTTATTTTAGCACAAAAAGATTTTTTATGTAGTTTATTTGCTAAAATCTCCTTCACTATAATTTTTATGGGGCTGAATTTTGTTGTTTTTAAGTATATAATTCAGATCACCTTCTGATTGCATAAAGTTTATATTGTTTATATAAATTTGATAATTAAAAATATCTGCCCCAAGTCTATTTGGACCTTTATTCCCATTTGTGTCTACAGTAATACGTCCGCATCTGCTTGTAGTAGTTGCTATTGTTTTGTTGCTTCCGTCATCATTTTTTATAAAATTACCGTTTTCATCTGTTACAGCTTTATACCAAGTAAATCCACAATTCCCAGCTTGTGTAGTTTCTCTCCTAAGTGATAAGTATGCCCCATCTGCTAGTAAAATTGTGCTTCTTGCATCGAGAGATGGGAAAAAATAATTGTGGTTATTTCCGTCATTTTTGGGGTATGGAGTTTTTATTTTATAAGATAAATTGCAGTTTTGGGTATTATTTTGATGACAAAGTTTTGCTCCATTAAAATATTTCATAAAATCGGTTATTATTTCGGTATTGCTTTTAGAATAGTCCATTAACACAGAATAATTTCCTATTGATTCATTATCATTATTATACATATTTATGGCATTCATTACTACTGAATAATTTTTTTTTGCAAGATTGACCAATACTCTTTCCTGATATTCGGAAATGATTGTTGGAATTGTTAAAGCTGCAACAACACCGATTATTCCTATTGTTATAAGCGTTTCTGCTAAAGTAAATCCTTGTTGTTTTTTGTGTATAATCATGTTTTATCTCCTATGTTATTACAATATATTAAAAAATAATCAATTGTATATGAATTTATTCTACTATAGTTAAATATTCTGTCAAGAATGTTTCAAACAAATATAATGAATATATGATTACTGTAAAATTATATGAACTTATTTGGCAGCATAAAGTTAAGGGGTACCAAGTGGCTGAAGCGACTGACCTGAGTAAAGCCACAATTTCTAAGCTTGTTCAAGGTGAAAATATTGATGTTAAATTGAGTACTATTAACAAATTGTGTAACTATTTTAAATGTGATATTAAAGATATTATTGAATATAAGCCTGATTAGTTATAGTATTATTGTATGGATATTATCGATATAAATAAAATTGTAGAATTACTTAAAAAGGCAAAACAACCAAAAAGTGAATTTGTCGGATTGATGGATAGTTTTAAAGATCCGTATTTAGTTTTGATTGCTTGTATTTTGAGTCTTAGAACGAATGATAAAACGACTTATCCTGCAACATTAAGGATGTTAAAATTAGGTAAAACTCCAGAAGATTTTGCAAGTTGTGATGTAAAAAAGTTGGAAGAAGCTATTTATCCGGTTGGTTTTTATGCAAATAAAGCAAAGCAAATTATTGAATTATCAAAAACATTGGTTGAAAAATATAACTCGCAAGTTCCAAAATCTATTGAGGAATTATGTAAATTCAATGGGGTAGGGAGAAAAACTGCTAACTTAACTATTTCAAGAGGTTTTAATGAACCTGCGATTTGTGTGGATGTTCATGTTCATAGAATTTTTAATCGAATTGGTTATGTAAAAACTAAAAATCCTGAAGAAACAGAATTTGCATTGAGGAAAAAACTTCCGATAAAATATTGGATTGATATAAATACATTGATAGTTACTCATGGTCAAAATATTTGTAAGCCGATAAAACCAAAGTGTAATGAGTGTCCGATAAAAAATTATTGTAAAAAAATAATCTAACTAACAAAAAATTTTTTGTTTGATTTTTCTTATAAAACACAAAGAGGTGGAAATGAAAATAGCAAAAATATTTAGTAGTAAAAAAACAAATTTAGTAAATATACATAAAGATGGTATATTTTCTGAAACAGCAAAGCAATTAGAATTGTCAAAAGGTGTGTTGGAAAATTATGCCAAACATCGCAACATAAAAGTGGATATTTATTCCGGCAAACATGCTTTAGCTGAAGATGCAGTTGCTCCTGTTTTGGAAGATGTATATGCGAATAGATTACAAGTTGTAGTTACTGATATGGATACTCAAAAAGACAAATTTAAGCTTGTGTCTTCTGATGCAAAAGAAATTGTAAAAAATTCAAATTGGAAGTTGCGGATGATTAATAACAGTATGGATGGTACGCAACGCATGGAATATGTTAAGTCTGATTATGAAGATAATTTAGCTCGTAGAATTTATAGAGCGGTTGATTGTCTTGTGCAGAGTGTAAAAAACAAAAAATAATGATAAATAAAAAATAAACATATAAGAAAAACCTCTCTATAAAATAGAGAGGTTTTTAATGTTGCACATTAAAAAGAGTTTTTGAATTTATATGGTTTTAGTGTATTTCTATTTTACAGCTTTTTTTACGGCATCTGTAATATCAGAACCGCCGTATAAAACTACACCTTTAGCTAAAACAATATCGTACCCGCCTGCTTTAGCTTGAGCTTCAATTTGTTTTGAAATTGTGCTATCAATTGCAGTTAATTTATCTGCGTAATTTTTATCCATTGCCGTTTTTTTAGTATTTAGTTCTTTGTTATATTTTTCTTCTAATGCTTGTTTTTTCTTTACATCGGTTGTTGCTGCAACTTCTTTTCTAGCTTTTTCTACAAAAGAAACAACTTCTTTCATCTTTGCCTGTTGTTCTTTTTTCAATGCTTGAACTTGAGATGATGAGTTAACAACTTCTTGAACATCTACTACTGCAATTTTTGAAGGTACGTCTGACATAGCAAAATTGCTGAAAGCAATTCCAGATGCGAATGTCAATAAACCAACTGCCAAAATTTTAATTTTGTTATTCATATTTTCTCCCTTACATTATGTGCTTGATTTTATAGAAATATCCTACAACAAAAGATTGATTTTTTCTAATAAATCTTTACAACATTTGAAAAATTCAATATAATAATAGCAGGTCATTTTATTTTTGAACATAAAAATTAATTTTTATTAAGTTTTTGTAATAAAAATTAAGAAATTCTTTTTATTTCACTTGATAAGCGCAAAAATAAAATTGACCGGACTTAAAATATATATATTTTTTTAACTTAGTAAAAAGGTGAATCAATGAAAAAGATTAATTCAAAAACAAATATCATGATTTTGTGTGCAGCATTTGCTTTATCTGTATCCATAACCCCAACAAATGCCGCAATGTATGACAGTTTTCCTGCCCTATATCAAGATGTTCAATCCCAATCTGGAATGAACCAAATGCACGATAATAGTTATTTGCGAGAAAGAGCGCAAGATAACTACAGAAATGAAGATTATAATTACTATCAACAACGTAAAAAACTAGATGGTCAAGATGAAGGGAGTACCGTTATTCAAAACTATAACGGTGGCTCTATGCAGCAAGCAACTATTGAAGAAATGAACACTAAAGGGGTTTACGTAAACTCAATTGAAGTTGCTCCATCAGAAATTTTGACGAAAGAAGAAATTAACAAAGCTATTCAGTCTTTGGTTGGTAGAAATGTATTTATTGAAGATATTCAAAAAGCAATTGACAATATTAACAATTTGTATGCAGAAAAAGGCTTTGTAACAGCTCGTGCCTTTTTACCTGAACAAACTGTTGAAAATGGTCACATTTATATCGCTTTGACAGAAAGTAAAATCGGTAATATTACTGTTGAGCAAAACAAATGGACTAAAGATGGTTATATTACAAGAAGATTGCCTGAAAAAGAAGGGCAATTGTTTGATATCGTAGAACTTGAAAAAGATGTTCTTGATTTTAACAGATATAATGAAGGTGTTAAATTATCGGCTAACTTAAAAGCAGGTCAGAAACCAGGAACTACGGATATCGAACTTGTAGCTGATGAAAATTTCCCGTTCCACGTAATGGGTATTATGGATAACGCAGGTCGTTATAATACAGGTAGCATAAGAGGTGGTGCTATGTTGTATGCAGATAGCTTATTTGGCCACCGTGATAGAATGTCTTTAGGTTCTTATTTCTCTAAAGGCGCACAAAGCCCTTTTGCTGACTACAACTTCCCTGTAAACAAAAAAGACGGTCGTGTTGGGTTTATGTATTCATCTACATTTGCTAACATAAAATACGGACCATACAAAGATTGGGGCTTGGGCAGTAATGCTTACCAATATTCATTGTACTATTCTCAACCAATTGTTAGAAAACCAGGTTTTGAATTGAAAACATATGCAGCTGCTAATTACAAACGTGCAAGAACATTCTCAGACTTGATTATGCCTGGTTATGGCGATGTCTTGAAGAGTGTTGATAACGTAACATCTTTGGAATTAGCGTTGCAAATGAGAAAAGATACAAAACGTGGTATTTGGTACTTCAACCAAGATGCTTACTATTCAATCCCAATTTTTAACAGTACAAGAGATAATAATTATTTTAAATATAGCGGTAGCTTAGTAAGATTGCACGATTTCTCTCACGGATTTATCGGTCAATTGAGAAGTAACTACCAAATTGTTCCTGGAGATAAAAGAATTCCTTACTTAGATCAAATGCAAACAGGTGGTTTGGCTACAGTTAGAGGTTATTCAGAAGGTTTGATGATTGGTAAGAACGGATATTTCGTAAGTGGTGAACTTATGTTCCCTCTATTACCTAGAGAAATTACAAGCCCTAGAACTGGTGAAAAAATACCGTTTATCGGTAAATACGTTAAAGGTGCGATATTTGCTGATACTGCTGGTATTTTCCCAACTGCTTCAGAAGATGCTATGCAGGGTAGTTATTTTGCAGCATCATTAGGTATGGGCTTGAGAGTTCAATTGCCTGGTGATTTGAGTGCAAGACTATATTGGGGCTATCCTTTAATTAGAAACTATTGGGAACCATATAGCAAAATGGGTAGATTCCACTTTGAATTGACACTTGCTCCAAATATTGATGCTTTGTTGGCTTCTCGTTCAACTGCAGCAGCTCCAAAAACTCAATTCCAAAAGAATGTTGAAGCAGAATATGTTAATAACTATGATGATACCAGACATTACGATTACTTCCGTGATGGTGGCGGCGGTTCATTATAGCTAGTTATGATGCTGATGGGAGTAATTCCTCTTGAAATAATTAAATTATGCGGTAACATAAAGTTGCCGCATATTTTTTTTATAAGTCATCTTGAGCAAAGCGAAAGATCTTATTAAAATAATTATTATTGGCGTAGAAAGAGGAGATATGACTAAAGCTATATTTGTAACTGCAACAGGAACTGATGTTGGAAAAACATATATTTCAGCTCTAATTGTGAAAAAAATAAGGGAGTTGGGTTATAATTGCGGATATTTTAAACCTGCATTGAGTGGCGCAATCGAAAAAGATGGAAAACTTATTCCTGGAGATTGTGACTTTGTTTTGAAAACTGCGGGTATAAACTCTGCTCCATTGAATTATGTATCTTATGTGTTTAAAACTGCGGTTTCTCCTCATTTGGCAGCCGAAATTGAAAATAATCCGATTAAAATTGAAAAAATTAAATCAGATTATGAAGAAATAAAAAAAGAATTTGATTATTTGGTTGTAGAAGGGGCAGGCGGAATTATTTGTCCGTTCAATTTGAAAGAACAAAAACTTTTGTTACCTGATGTGATAAAAGAATTGGGACTGGATATTTTGGTAGTTGCTTCGGCTTCATTAGGAACTATTAATTCAACTGTTCTGACTGTAGAATATGCAAAACAACAAGGAATTAATGTTAAGGGCATAATTTTGAATAATTATGATGAAAATGACTTTATGCAAAAAGATAACAAAATTCAGGTTGAAAACTTAACAGGTGTTAAGGTTGTGGCTACTGTAAAAAAAGATGATACAAGTATAAGCGACTTGTCTGGATTATTTAAAGAGGTATAATATGGAAAATTTAGCAGAAAAAGATTTAAAATATATTTGGCATCCGTGTTCGCAGATGAAGGATTATGAAGAATTAAAGCCAATTGTTGTAGACAAAGGGGATGGGGTTTACTTGTATGATGTTGACGGCAATCGTTATGTAGACGTTATCAGTTCGTGGTGGTGCAACCTTTTGGGACATTGTAATCCGCATATTTCTGCAGAATTGAAAAAACAAGCTGATAAACTTGAACATGTGATTTTTGCAAATTTTACTCACAAACAGGCAATTAGACTTTGTGAAAGATTATCTAAAATTTTGCCGGAAGGTTTATGTAAATTTAATTTTACGGATAATGGCTCATCTGCGATTGAAGCGGCTATGAAAGTTAGTTTTCAATATCACGAGCAAACAGGTAATCCGCAAAAGACCAAGTTTATGGCTCTTTCTGAAGCTTATCATGGTGAAACGATCGGGGCTTTATCAGTTGGGGATTGTGACCTTTATACAAAATTGTATAAACCTATTTTGATGGATATTGTTAGAGTGCAAGGACCGGATTGTTATAGATGCCCGTACGGAAAAGACAGAGACCATTGTCAATGTGAGTGTTTTGAACAGGCTGAAAAAACATTTGAAAAATATGGAAATGAAACAGCAGCAATGCTTGTAGAACCGTTATTACAAGGTTCAGCCGGTATGAAAATTTATCCTCCTTTGTATTTGAAAAAATTAAGAACCTTATGTGATAAGTATAACGTTCATTTAATTGCGGATGAAATTGCTACAGGTTATGGAAGAACAGGAAAAATGTTTGCTTTTGAATATGCAGGAGTTTCTCCTGATATTATGTGCTTGTCAAAAGGTTTGACCGGAGGTTATATGCCAATGGCGATATTTGTAACTTCTCAGAAAATATATGATGCGTTTTATGATGATTATAATACTGGAAAAGCCTTTATGCACAGTCATACATATAGCGGAAATCCTTTAGCTTGTTCAGCTGCCAATGCAGTTTTGGATTTGATGGAAGATGGTTCTATTTTGAAAAAAGCACAAGAGAATGCCGTTTTCTTCAACAATTTGTTGAAGGAAAAATTCCTTTCTCATAAAAATGTTGGAGAGATTAGACATATTGGTTTGATTAACGCAATTGAATTGGTAAAAAATAAAGAAACGAAAGAACCATTCGATGGGAAACTAAGGACCGGCTACCAAATATATAAAAAAGCTCTTAAACGTGGCGTAATTCTCCGCCCTCTTGGCGATGTAATTTATTTTAACCCACCATTGATTATAGAACGCAAAGATTTAGAATTTGCAGCAGATGTTGCGTATGAGTGCATGATTGATGTGCTAAATACGTAGCTTTAGATGCTAAAATCGTCATACTGAGGACAAAAGTCCGAAGTATCGCATGGTTGTTAACATTGTTGGGCTAGAAAGCCCAACCTACCGAAACAACTGCGGTGAATACCGCAAAATAGTCATTACGAGGAGCAAAGTGACGTAGTAATCCCGTTACAATACTACCTCCCTCATGAGGGAGGAGAAAGGTGGGTGCTATCCCGTAAGGGAGTAAGTTTCCTCGTCGTGAATTTTGCATAACAAAGTTAACGTTAACTCAAATTAACGTATTTTGTACACTTTAAAATTCACACACCTCATCATCTGTCGATTTTTTTTACGAAAAAGGGAACTCTCTTGCAGTTGCCACGTCTTTAGTTTTGAAAGGATTTAGCTTTCTGTAGTTAATTCTTCCCAGATGCTAGGTACTACGATTAACGCAGTGTAAACAATAAATCCGAATAGAATTAAGTTAATAGCTTCCATGATAACACTCCTATCTGTTAGCTTGAACGAATTAAAACGACATAATTCATCTTAATTATATTATTCCCATGTTGTCAAAAAATGTAACATTTTTTAATAAAATTTTTATTATAATATTAGTGAGGACTTTATGAAAAAGAAAATCGAAAAATTATTCTCAAACTTATGTTGCTCTCATTGCAAGAACAGTTTTGACGAAAATTCAATAACAATCAAAAGAGAAGAAGAAGGATTAACGGTTGTTGGTTTGCAGTGTCAACATTGCGGCAAGAATTTTGGAGTAGCTTTTTTAGGGATAAGTAATTTTGACGTAAAAAACTATGAACCTCTTGAAGTTCAAGAAGGTCCTGAACCAATAAATTACGATGATGTGATAGATGCACATAGATTTATCAAAAATCTTGATGCAGATTGGCAAAAACATTTGCCGCAATAGTTATTTCCAAAAACTACTGTCGTATATTGCTCTGTTTGCACAAGCAATGCCGTTGTATACGTTTGAACTAGTTTTGCTACAATATGTTGCAGTGTTTCTGAAACTAGTGCCTTCTGCGCCCATTGGTAATAATTTTCCATCATTCATTAATTGAAATGTAAATACATCTTCTCCCCACTTGTTTGGTAATTTCTTGTAGCCATTTACATCAATAGAAACATAGACGGCACTTCCGCCGCCAGGATTTTCAAATAACATGTGAGAACCGTCATTGAGTATGATTTGTCCGTCATCAAATAAATTTTCTTTTGCGATGTTACCAGAATATGTTTTGTATGTGTATTTTTTATCTTGAGTATAATACCCGTTTTGTACGCATTGACCTTTATATCCTTCAGATTGGGAATCCCCACAATCGACTAAAATTTTTAAATATGGTTTGATTTTATTTTTAAATTCTGCAAGTGATTGATCGGTGTCTTCTCTTTTTAGTGGAGTTTCATTATCTTGTTTGTACATATCAAGAGCTTGTAATAAAACGGAATATTCTTTTTTCAAACCTGTTTCAAATTGCTTTTTTCTATAGTTATTAACAAGTGTTGGGATAGTTAATGCTGCAACTACTCCGATAATTCCTAATGTGATTAAGACTTCTGCTAAAGTGAATGCTTTTTTCATATTTACCTCCAATAAAAATATTGTATCATAAAATGGATTTAAAATCCATCTTGTTAATAATTCTTTAGCGATAATTGATTTTGTGAATGAAACGGTTATCCAAAATTTTATAATAAATTTACAAAGGCTCAGAAAACGTTACGGATGTTCCAGTAAACAGTTATCTGAGTTGATTGGTTGCGATTCTTCATATATTAGCAAGGTTGAAAACGGCAGAATTATTCCGTCTTTGGATAAAATTATTGCCATTGCGAATTATTTTAAAATAGAGTTTGTTGATATGTTTAGGGGGTAGGTTCCACCATCTCGTTGTTATAATTCTCTTCGTTCAAACAACTACTCTATCTTTGAACTGTACCCTAAAAAGTGGACACGGAAAAGTTGCGAGAGTAGAATTTTGATTACGTATTTCCTTTTGTGAGATAGTAAAATTTTTATGTTGTAGAAAGATAGTGAAACAAGTTTCCAAAGCATGTCATCGCGCACTTGTTGCGCGATCTTATTAATTGATGATTTCATTGTTAAAAAATAAGTTTTTTCGTTCTGGATTAATTTTATCAATTATATTCCATTTCCAATCTCGTTTCCATTTCTTTATTGTTTTTTCTCTTGCAATTGCTTCTTTAATGTCATTATGTATTTCGTAATACATAAGTTTATGGATATGGTATGTTTTTGTAAAACCTTCAACAAGTTCATTTGTATGCTCATACATTCTTTTTAGCAAATTTGATGTTACTCCTGTATAAAATACAGTGTGATTGTTATTTGAAAGAATATATACATAATATTGTTTTTCAGACATATTCTTATTTTAATTAAAACTTAAAGATCGCGCAACTACGCCCTCATGTTAAATAGATATGCTAACTCTTTTGCTTTCTGTTAGGGCTTGTGCGCGATGACATGTTACTTAAAATTATGCAGTGGTCTATGTGCGTAAAACTCAATACCAATGTATGAAGTATGAAACAATATTGTCACAGAGGGCTACGTGTGTAAAACTTCTATATCAATGTATGAAGTATGAAACAGAGAACTACGTGCGTAGCACTAGTTGAATAGTACACCAGCGATGGCTGCTGACATGTAGCAGGTCAAAGTTCCGCAAATCAACGCTCTTACACCTAACCTTGCAAGGTTTTTTCTTTGGTTTGGTGCAAGTTCTCCAATACCACCCAATTGGATTGCGATTGAACCAAAGTTCCCGAAGCTGCACAATGCAAAACTTGCGATTAAGAAACTTTTTTCTGACAATTGAGTTGGTAGATTTGTTAAGTCAAAGTATGCAACCATTTCGTTCAATACTAATTTTGTTCCCATTAAACTTCCGACTGTTGTTGCTTCTTTTAATGGAACTCCCATAAAGTATGCAAATACTGCGAATAATTTACCTAATATAAGTTTTAGTGATAAGTGAGTTAGGTCAAATGATGCAAAATTTATGTGTAAATATTTTACTATTAAATTTCCTAAACCGCCTAAGAACCAGTCAATCATTGCAACAAGAGCAACTAGGGCTAAAATCATTGCTACTACGTTTATTGCAACTTTCATGCCTTCTGATGCTCCGGCTGAAATCGCATCAAATACATTGATATATGGTTTTCTCCTTTTGCTATATGTGATTTTAATATCTTCGCTTGTTTCCGGTGTTCCGGTTTCTGGATAAACTATTTTGGTTAAAACCAATGCTCCGGGAGCAGCCATGACTGATGCTGCGAGAAGGTATTGAGCAGGAATTCCCATTCCTATATAAATAGGCATTGTAGCTGCAGAAATACATGCCATGCTTCCAGCCATAGATGCCAAAAGTTCTGAACGTGTAAGTTTTGCTAAATATGGTCTAATCATAATTTGAGCTGCAATTTGTCCTACAAATGCGCTTGCTACGTTAGAAAGAGCCTCTGCTCCGCTTACGCTCATAAGTTTGTTCATTGCTTTGCCGAAAAACGGAACAATTCGTTGCATAATTCCGTAGTAGTAGAGGATGTTTACAACAATCATCATAAAGATTAATGATGCGATTAGTTGTAGCGCAAAAACTTGCGTACCTGAACCGAATATTGTGCCTAATTTGTCATCAGACATAAGAGGTCCAAATACAAATGCGCCACCATCTTTTGCAAAATCAAGTATTTTTTGAATAAACAATCCCAAATTCATAAAAATTGCTCTGCCTAATGGAACTTTAAAAATAAATACTGCTAATAAAACTTGTAGTAAAAAGCCCATTCCTACTGTTTTATAGTTAATAGCTTTTCGGTTGTTTGACATCAAAAATGCAATCCCGAAAATTAAAATAATACCTAATATTCCAAAAAATCTATCCATCATTTCCCCTTTATAAAACTGTTGATACAATTTTACTGTAAACTAAACAAAAATGCTTTAATTATTGAAAAATGTTTACTTAATATATCTTTACAATTACCCATTAAGTTGTTGAATTTTTTTGTGTCAGTATTTTACTATATAAGCGGGAAAGTTTTCTGCAAGAAAATAGTGCTATTAAAAAAAAATAATATGGGGTGCGATTATGCGTGTAAGTTCGATTATGCCAAGTGTTCAACCGAAGTTTGTAAAAAATGAAACAACGACGGAGAGCATGTCTATACCAATTTCGGGTAAAAATAACATTGATTTGTTACCGATGAATGGTGCGCAAAATGTCGTGTTTAATCGGAAGTTAGCTGCATCTCAAGGAATTTCTTATATTACGTTCACAGGAAACACTGACAGAAACGTAAATCAGGTGTTGTCTTTGGCTTATGAGAACAAGGGAACTGGTTTGCCTGAGGATTTTCAAGGTGGAATGGGAGTTGTAACTTTTGAAGCTCCACAAAGTATGATAAAGCATGAAAATATTGATGTAAGAAGCGTTATGCCTTTTCATGAATATAACAACCCAAACGGTGGCTTGAGATATGTTAATATTGGAAAATTAAAAGAAAAATTTGGCGGTAAATTGCCTGATAGGTTGCCTGTAACCAGCTTTGTGCCGGCAATGCCAGGAACGACAGTTGAAGATGTTGCGAAGGGATTATATCAAGATCCAAAAGATTTGAGAGTTGTTATCCAAAGTGAACCGAATAGCAAAGGTTTGGAAGGAACAAGTAAATATGTAATTCTTGAACCTACCAGTGCAAAAGGTGTTTTTGAAAGAATGTCCGATACTGATATTGGTGCTATGCAAAAAGTAGAATATCAGTTGTTTAAGATTTCTGAGGACAACCCAAAATACAATAAAATTAAAGATACTCCAAACTATTTCATGTACACAAGAGAACTTGCAAAAACTCCAAAACCTTATACTTATGGAATTGGCGGGGCAGATGGTATGGATGCCGAAATTAATAATGCAGATTTTTGTCGTGCAGTGTTAAAAGCTGAACAACAGATGGATACTGAAGAGTTTGGTCATTTTAAACCTGCAAGTATTTGGGGACATGATAGACCTGTTGCTATGATTACCAGTTTTATTGCTGATGAATCCGCTAGAGGAAATGATAATTATAATGGTGTAATTTCACATCACACTTTGCATAACCCTGGGGTAAATTATCAGGGACATACTGATAACCCATTCGCTTTTGCAAGAGCAATTTTTAGCAAAGAAGATGTTGAGGCGATAAAAAAACATCCTCAATATGAACTTTTACAGAACTTTAATGAACGTGGCTGGAACAATTTGCGTGAGCCTGAAAAGAAATTTGTAAGAGCAGCATTTGACCCGTTTATTGGTGTCTTTAAGGATTATTTCAATACTTATAATATTACTAAAGTTCCAATTGTTGCCAAAATGATGAATCCGGATAATTTCTCTATCGGAACTGTTTCAAGAAACTTTGATAAAGAAATGAAAGCTCTTGATATGGATGTTGCGCAAGGTATTGGTGCTGATTTGCGAGATGTTAAAACAATTAGCCCTCTTAACGGCTCAACTCCTGCAAGTTTAGGCTTTGACAATAATACTGATGATTTTGGTAGAGGTGGAAATACTTTGTCTAAGCAAAAAAACGGGTTTACGCCTATAAAGTATAATGGTAAAAATATTAAAGAAGTAATTGTAAACAGACAACGTAACGCAAAATGGCTTACCGGAATTTTAGCTAATGCCGAAAAAGAAGGACAAGATGCTCTAAATCATGTGTTCTTTAACGATTTGCAAATAGAGCAAGGTAGGAGTGTTTTTGGAAGCCTTTCTGAGTTTAAGCAAGGTGACATGTTGTTTATGGGCTGGGGCAGACCTGACGAACAAAAAGGTTATCCGATTACTTTTGACGGATTTTTGAACTTCTTGAAACGAGATGATGTTCCAAAAGAAATAAAATTGAAAACAAAACTTATTGTCGGTGCAGGTGATGCTCCGTGGAATAAAGATGCTAAAGATTTTAAATTAATAATGAAAGCGTTGGATGAAATTCAACAACTTGACGGTGGAGCATATAAGCATAATGCAATGTATGTTGACGGTTTCTTCCCAAATAAATTGGTAACTTGTGCAACACATGGTATTTTTACGTCAAGACGTGAAATGTGTGGCATTACTCCACTTGAGGCAAAAGCTGCCGGAGCGCCATATATTGCTACTGCAACTGGTGGAATGGTGGATTACACAAATGAAACCAACGGTTGGAAAACGAAATCTGCACCTGAGATGAATCCTGATTTTGATGGATTGGATTGGAATACTCCGCAAAATGAGATTGATGATGCAAGAATTAGACGATCTGCAGAAGAAGTTTCAGATTGCTTTAAGGAAGCGACTGAAGAATTTGTAAATAGACAAGATGACTATGTCGCAAAATGTAAAAAGAATATAGAAGAACATCTTGATTGGCATAATAACGCAGAATTTAACGGTGGTAAATCGGCTAACCAATCTTATAAAAATGATATTTGGCATATTGATGAAGAATGGGAGGCTCGTAACAAATCTCCAATGCGTAGATTAGTCGGAGCTGATTTATCTGAGGCTACAGGAAAAATTTCTGAAACTGTAAAAGAGGCTGCAACGGAAGTTGAGGAAACAGCGAAATCTGCTGTGAAAGATAGTTCTAAAAAAATTCGAAATAAATGGACTAAGACAATGATAGGAACAGGAGTTGCAATTGCGGCTCTCGGAACTGCTGCTTACGCTTATATGAAACATAGCAACAAACAAATGGAGGCAAATAAAGCAGAAAATAAACAAATCGATAAAACGGCTTAATTTTTATTCAAATAATCAACAAGATCAAAAATTGCGATGAACCTATTAATTAGTTCGTCGTAATTTTTGGGTTTTAACAAGGATTTGAATATAAATCCGAAAAGCATTGGTCTTTTTTGTCTTATTGCAATAATAAGTGTGTTATTTTTGAAAGAAAATTCAAAACCTTTAGCAGTGAATGTTTCTCCAAAAACTTTTATTTTGCGCCAAAATTCTTCCGTAATAAATTCAAGATTGTTATGATTTTTTGCAAAAATGTAGACAAACTTGTTCATTTCGTCAATATGAGGATTGAATTGTTTGAATTTGTTGCGTCTTTTTTCGTTTTTAGAAAAAATTATTACGTGATTATTTATGCTTTTTTCAAGCTCTAATTGTATTAAAGTTCCTTTAAAGAGGTTAGGTTTATTTACTCCTTTAACCGGAAGTGTTAATCTTGTATCAGAGATTGTGATATTGGTGTTGTTGTAAAAACCGAAAAAGCTTGTTACGTCTTCTTGAGTATCAAAATTGTCAAACAAATTTGAGTCAATGATGGATTCTGTGTTGTGGTTTTTCGGCCAAGCTTTGAAATTTGCGATTGGCGGTAAAAACATTGGCAAAACTTTTTCGTAAAGTTGTTGTTGGAATTGTTTTCCGGCAATAATAAAATTAATAATACTTTTTAGAATAAATGCGTACATCAAAAATAAAACTAGCGGAAACAATAAAATTCTGTAAATATTCTCAAAATCAATTAAGATTAGGAGATATGCTAAACAAATCCCGATAGCAAAGCAAATAAGTGATGACAAAATTACTTTTCGGACAGTTTTTTGTCTTTCTTTTTCCAGTGGTTCTACTTGTTTTAGGATTTCTTTTTCAAAAAATTTGTAATAAATTTGCTTTTTATCTTTCATAAAATTTATTCTACCACAATTTAATCAAATTTTTGTGGTAATATTTAATTAGATGTAGTAGAAAATAAGAGGTATATAAAATGTCTGGACACTCAAAATGGTCAACCATTAAACATAAAAAAGCAAAAGTAGACTCACAACGAGCAGTTGTATTTCAAAAATATTCAAGAGAATTAATCGTATCAGCAAGATTGGGCGGACCTGATCCTGCAGGTAACTTCAGATTAAGAACCGCTATTGAAAAAGCAAAAGCAGCAGGTTTGCCAAACGATAACATTAAACGAGCTATTGAAAAAGGTGCAGGTGCAGGTGCGGCTGATAATTATGAAGAATTAATTTATGAAGGTTACGCAGCAGGCGGTGTTGCAGTTGTTGTTGAAGCTATGACTGATAACAGAAACAGAACTGCAGGCGATATCAGAAGTTTCTTTACGAAGTTTAACGGCAGTTTGGGAGCAACTGGTTGCGTAGGCTGGATGTTTGATCAACGAGGAGTGATTACATTTAGCGAAGACAATACTGATTTTGAAAAATTATTTGAAGCAGCTATTTCATTAGATGCACTGGATGTTACAGAAGAAGAGGGAACATATAAAGTTTTAACTTCTCCTGAAAATTTCCAAGCAGTAGTTGAAGGTTTGGAAGCTGCAGGCTTTCAAAGTGAATCATCTGAACTTTCAAGAATACCTCAAAATACAATTGAAGTTACAGATGAACAAACAGCTAAATATGTTATGTTATTGTTAGAAAAATTAGAAGAACATGATGACGTTCAAAATGTTTACGCCAACTGCGATATCCCAGATGAAATTTTGCAAAAACTGGATGTATAATGCAAACACTTAAAGAGATAGAACAATTATCAGTAAAATTAAATGACGCATACAATTCCTCCGGCATAATCAATGCTTTGGAGGAGTTTTTGCCGTCTGTAAATATATTTATTTATGATTCTACATCAGAAACTCTTAGAAATTTTTCAAAGAGTTGGATTTCTATTGATGAATTTTTAGAAAAAGATAAATCCAAAAAATTGTATTCAATATTTGAAAAATTGAAATCTGAAAAATATTATTTAGAAAACGATGAACTTTATTATCCTTTGTTTAGGGGGCAAAAGCTCATTGGGATGATGGAATTTCTTAAAAAGTTAGATGACAAAGCAATGGAATTTATGAATATTGCTACATTCTTAATTTCATTGAAAATTCAAAATGTTATTTTATCTGATAGAATGCAAAAAAATGTTGATTTTCATGATGCTATGAAGAATATTGCAAAAATTATTGAAACTCAATATGAAACAAGTTATATAATTCCAATTATTGGTGAAATGATTGATAAATTTGTGTCAGATCATTTGATTTATATTTTTATTAAAAACAAATTGATTTGGCCGACTGCTTGTAATGATGAAAAAATATTTGAGCTTATTAAATGCTTGAATAACAAGTCTGAATATATTCTCACTCCAGATAAAAAAATTGGAGTTTTCCCATTAATTAGCGAAGGTAAATTGTTGGGCTGCGTTGTTACAAAGAGTATGGAAAATGTATTGAGCGAAAAAGAAATTGGGTATCTTGAGCAACTTACAAATCAAGCAGCAACAACTATTAGTCGTGCTAATGTATATGCCGAAATCTTGAAACATGCTACGTTAGATGCTTTGACAGGGTTTAATAATCGACGACAGTTGGAGCGTATTAAACAAGAAGTTTCAAGTGCAAAACGTCAAAAAAGAAACCTTTGTGCGATTATGACTGATATTGATTTCTTCAAGAGTGTAAATGATTCATACGGGCATGCTGCGGGAGATTTGGTTTTAAAAACTGTTTCTCAAGTAATAAAACAACAGTTGAGAGATTATGATATTGCCGGAAGGTATGGTGGAGAGGAGTTTTCTATTATTCTTCCTTATACTAAATTGCCGGAAGCTCGTATGGTTGCCGAAAGGTTACGCAAAGCGGTTGAAAATACAAAAATTGATATTTCAAAAGTTAACAGTGATGTTTCTGATAAGGATATTAGTGTTACAATAAGTCTTGGAATTACCGAATATGGTGATGGTGACGACGAGAAAACAATTCTTCAAAAAGCAGATAAAGCTTTGTATAAAGCAAAAGAAAGCGGAAGGAACAGGGCAGAAATTTATGAAAACGTATAAAAATATTTGTCATAACCTAGAAGATACCAAAAAGCTTGCACAGAGGTTTGCGAAACTGATTACAAACGGATGCTTTATAAATTTGTATGGTGAAATTGGAGCTGGTAAAACCGCTTTTGTCAAACTTGTTGCAGAAGCACTTGATGTGAAAGAAAAGGTTACAAGTCCGAGTTTTGTAATTTTGAATGAGTATCACACAGGCTCAATTCCTATTTATCACTTTGACCTTTATAGATTGGAAAATGAAGGAATTAAGACTATTTATGATGAATTGAGAGAGTATTCGGAAGGTAAACAGGTTACATTTGTTGAGTGGGCGGAATTTAACCAAAATGAAGCTCCATTTAATCATGTTGAAATAAATGTGACTTATAATGACGATGATTCAAGAACTTATGAATTTAAGTCTGTTGGCGAAGATGAAATAATAGAGGGATTGCAAAAATGATTACACTTGCATTTGATACTTGCTTAGACAAAATGTATGCGGTTTTGAAAAAAGATGGCGAAATTTTGGCATCAAAAGTCGTTGAAAATACCGGTAATAAATATCATTCGGCTTTTTTGATTTCAACGTTGCAAGAGATTATGTCTTTAAATGATGTAAAACCCCAGGATGTAAATTTAATTGCCGTAAATATTGGTCCGGGTAGTTTTACTGGAATTAGGGCTTGTGTTACTGTCGCAAGGGTAATGGCACAACAACTTGATTGCAAAGCAGTCGGAGTTTCTTCATTAGAAATTCTTTCAAGACTTGCTGATAAAAATCCGCTAGTTGCTCTTGATGCCAGAAAAGATAGCGCATATCTATATTACGATGGAGAAATCAGGGGTGCTATCAGGTTAGAAGAAGTTCAAGAAATTATTAAAAAAGGAGAGTATTCTGTTATTACTGATGATAAATTACAACCGATTTTGGGTGGAACTTCTTATCAACAAATAACTTGTCAGTTAGGTGAAATTTTGGCAGATATTGCAGAAAATAAAAATGCTGAAGGTAATTGGAGAAAACTTAAACCTTTATATATTCAACCACCTCCTGGAGTTTAAAAAGATTTTTCTGAGCTGTTAGATTGCATAACAAGTGGCGTTATTGTATGTGCTTATTGAAAATGCTTTAATTTTCTTTAATATGGGAATAATATTATTGAAGAATAATTAGGGCTGAGTATGGAGAAAAAAGTTCTAAAAACAGAAAAAACATCATTTAAGGTTTCCGAAATTCCACTTACCCGCAAAGAATTGAAAAACCTTTTGAATTATCACATTCCATGTTTGTGTTGTGGTATGGAAATGTTGCATCCTGACATATATAGAGAATTGATGGAGTGCAAAGATTTATCCTGTGAAGCAAAAGATGTAATCCCAATACTTGAGCCGTTTGAAAGAATTATGCACCCTGTTGAAAGACAAGTTTTTAATATGTTTAAGACGATGTCTGCAAAATACCCTGACAAGAATTTTAAAGAACTTTTGGTAATGAAAAAAGATGTGCATGAACTTGCATTAGTGAAAATTCAGAGTGTAATTTTTAATAAAATAAGTTTTTACAGACGGATTTTACCTAAAAAAATGGCGAGAGCTTTACGAAAATTAATGATCAAAACCAATGATATAATTTTTGATCCGGAGCCACACAAACCATTTTCTAGACGAATTTTTATCCATAAGATTAAAAGTATTACAAAAAATCTTGAAAATGAAAAATTGAAAAACGAAATAATAGAATTGGCACGTAGATTGCCTCGTTCAAGCGATGAAGTTTGCGCTTTTGTTGTAAAAAATGCTCGAAAACGCCCTGAAATTATTGCCTTAAATCTAATTCATCCTTCTGTTGGTACATTTGAACATCTTCTCCCAAAATGTATGAAAGGAATGAATAATTCATTAAATTTTGCGCTAGAATGCTCTTATTGTAACAATTCTCGTCATCATTATCCGATAGCAGAACAGATTGAAGAAAATCCTTTTATGCCACAAAATGCACAAATTCAAGCCGATAAATTGATTAGTTTATATAAAAAAGGTTTGTGCAAAAAAGAATATATTCAAAATCTTCAAAATACATTACAATGTCTTTCCGATAACATAATTTGTATAGACATAAATAAATTACTAACGTAACAGATAGTTAACAAAATAGCAAAAATTTTTGTTTAGATGTATTGTTCTGGTATGAAAGTTTTACCGGTATCTTTGGGAATAAATATATATAAAAATAATGCGAATAACAAACCTCTGGAGCAAAGGCAAAGTTTTGCAACTAAAAATTCTTATTTGTCGCAAGGGGTAACTTTCACCGGTTTTAAGGGAAAAATTCCATCTAAATATATTACTACTCTGGCTGGGTTTAAAAATCTTGCTAGAAATGGGCATTTAGGCTGTGTTTGGTGCGGAAAATCAATGTTACATACGGAAGAAATGTCTTACTTTGTAAAATATTTAAATAATTGTTCTAAAAATGGGAATGATTTTAGCCGAATAATGCAACATTTACAGGATTATTTTCCTCCAAAATCAGATTTTTTGAAGTTTTCAAAAAAGTTAAACGCATACAATGTTGCTTATCCACAACTTAGTGTTAAACAATTAATTTTTAAAATGCAGCCGGAAGCAGAAAAGAACCTTATTAATAAACAGATTTTTGTTTTTCAAAAACTTAATAAATTAAGTGAAAAGTTGCCGGAAGCACAACAACAAGCTTTTAAAAACTTATTAGAAAATAGTAAAAAAAGAATATTACATATCCCGTATGTTAGTGAATATAGTGCTAAAGAATTTGTTTATCAATTAAATACCTTAACACGTAATTTGAAAAATAATCCGGTGAAACATAAAATGGAATTAATTTCAAGTTTTCTTATGTGTGATACTCTAGCAGTTCTTAAACAGGGTAAGTGTCCGCAAAAATTTATAGAAAATTTGTCTAATCAAACAGAGCTTTCGCAAGATGCTAGAGATATTTTGCTTAGCCTGCCGTATCCGGAATGGTTAACTCAAGCAAAATTGTTACTATTGAGCAAGATTGGACGGCTCGCTAGAGATGTCCACAGACCAGATATAAAAAAATTGTGCGCAACTACGAAAGATAAAGTTTTAGGTGTGCCAACAACGGTTCAATTTAGTAATAAGGCTTTTGTTTATAAGTTAAATGAAATTCTTGATGATGCGAATAATGAACCTTTGAGGATGGAATTTAATAAAGTGGCAGAAAATTTACCGTCTTCTTTGGATAATATGGATGCTTTCATTGTTAAACATAAGTATGCTTCGGAAGAAGAAATTTTAAATGATGTATTAAAATATTTGCAAGTAACTCTTGAACATACTGTTCCGATATTAAGACATACAAAAGCTTCAAGTTTAAAGGAACAAGTGGATGGACTTAGAGGTTTTCAAAGAACCATAAAGGGGAAAAACGAGTTAGCAAACTGGTCACTAGCGCATAGTTGGTGTAATAGTTTTCATGGTAGTAAAAATATAAAAGGTGAAAATTTCCCGTTTGACAAAGATGCTGGGGTAGCATATTTTAATACATTAATAAAAGATGCGAATAGCGGTCGATTTGCTGGAGAAACCATAATTCAAATGGCTAAAAATTATTTTATAGAAACCGGAATTAAAATAAATTTAAAAGGTTTGAAATATACTCCTGCCGAGTTTCCTCCTCCTGAATATTAACAAATGTAAAAATATCTGTTAAAACTTTGAATTTTTTATTCCAAATAGCCGACTAAGTAAATGTACTTAATGAGGGATAAATTAAAATGTCAGATACAGGTGCTTCATTTAACAGACCATATAAACCATTCGGGATGAACGTAAAAGTTCCTGATATTGGTGAAAAAACTTTAAAACTAGCTGGCGGAACATTGGAAAATATTGTGAAAGCTCCGACAGAGCCTTTGTTTAAGTTTTTGGAAGAAAATGAAGAAGTGTTTACAGGTGATATCAATTATAAGATTAATAAAATGACTGCCGAGAGTTTTACAATCGGTTCTGCAATGCGTATGGAAGATGAAAAAATGAACGGGCTTCCTTCTACTTTTGATATGCACTTTTAGAAAATCGAACTTATACAGCAGTAGATGATGACGGGAATCAAGAAAATTATAAATCCTCAATCTGTGCTAATATTGCAATTGATGTAAACGGTCCTAGAAAACCAAATCAATTTGGTAGAGATTGTTATTGGGCTTGGGTTTATCAGGATAGATTGGATCCGAATTTTTCTGATATCTATGGCGGAAAAAGTTTGAAAAATATTTTATCCGGCAATGGAAAATTGGAATATTCCGATTACAACAAAAATTCCAAAAAGTAAAAATAATTTGCACCGTTTGACTTAGAAATGTAACAAAATATACTATTTTTTCTTGTTTACGGTATAATATTAACGAACATTAGAAGTGTATAACTAAAGGTGCAAAATGCACGAAAAAGCGGGTAATTGTTTCTAAATCCCGCAAGAAAGGAAAATTATGGTACCGGAAACAAAAAAATTCGAGCTTGAAATCGGTGGTAAAACAGTTACTGTTGAAACTGGTAAATATGCTCAATCTGCAAATGGTTCTGTTACAGTTAGATGCGGCGATACAATGTTATTTGTACATTGTTGTGTTTCTAAAGAACCTAGAGTTGGGATTGATTTCTTCCCACTACTAATTGATTATGAAGAAAGAATGTCATCTATCGGTCGTATTCCAGGTGGATACAATCGTTCAGAAGGTAAAGCAGGCGACAAGGCTATCTTGGTTTCAAGACTTATTGATAGACCAATCAGACCGCTTTTCCCTAAAGGATACAGAAATGATATACAAATCGTAGCTCAATTATTCAGCTATGATCAACAAAACCAGCCTGATACTTTGGCTATGTTAGGTGCATCTTGTGCTTTAATGTTATCTGGCGCACCTTTTGAAGGACCTATCGGTGCAGTTAGAGTTGCTAAAGACGAAAACGGTAACTTAATCGCTAACCCAACACACCAACAAGCTGACAAGTCAAATTTAGATATCGTTGTTGCTGGTACTCACGATTCAGTTATCATGGTTGAAGCTGGTTGTAAATTTGTTACTGAAGACGATATTATGAACGCAGTTGAGTTTGCGCAAGTTGAAATCAAAAAACAATGCGAAGCTCAAGTAGCATTTGCTAAAGAATGTGGCGTTGAAAAAGAAGAATTTGTTAATCCTTACGACACAACAGAAATCAAAAAAATAATTGAAGAAACTGCTCATGATATGATTTTTGATGCTTATCACAATTTTGACAGAGCGTACAGACAAGAAAAACTTGAAGAAGCTAAAAAACTTGTTAAAGAAAAAATTGATGCTTTGCCGGATGATGACTATAGCAAAAAAATTATGGAAGAAACAGGTATCGACTTCGTTGCAGAAGAATTTAAAAACGCAGAAAAACATATTATGCGTGCAATGATTTTGGATGAAGGTGTTAGAGCTGACGGCAGAAAACCGACAGAAGTTCGCCCTATTTGGTGTGAAGTTGGTGTATTGCCTAGAGCGCATGGTTCAGCAGTATTTACAAGAGGTCAAACCCAAGTATTGTCAGTTGCAACATTGGCTGGACCTGGAATGAAACAAGAGCTAGACGGTGTTGACCCTCAAACTGAAAAAACTTATATGCACAAATACATCTTTCCTGGTTTCTCAGTTGGTGAAGTTAAACCTCTTAGAGGACCTGGCAGACGTGAAGTTGGTCACGGAAACTTGGCAGAACGTGCTAATGTTCCTGCACTTCCTTCTCAAGAAGAATTTGGTTATACAATTCGTGTAACATCTGATGTATTGGAGTCAAACGGTTCTACATCAATGGCATCAACTTGCGGTTCTTCAATGGCTTTGATGAATGCTGGTGTTCCTGTAAAATGTATGATTGGTGGCGTTGCAATGGGTATGATTACTGAACCAGGTAAAGAACCTGTTGTATTGACAGATATTCAAGGTATTGAAGATTTTCTTGGCGATATGGACTTCAAAGTTACAGGTAATGACACTGGTATCACTGCTTTGCAAATGGATATGAAAGCAAAAGGTATTGCAAATGATACATTACGTCGTGCTTTGGCTCAAGCTAAAGAAGGTAGGTTACACATCTTGGGTAAAATGAGAGAAGTTATCTCTGCTCCAGCAGATCACTTGTCACCATTTGCTCCAAGTATTTCTACAATGACAATTTCTACAGAAGATATCGGAACAGTCATTGGACCTGGCGGAAAGCAAATCAGAGCAATTATTGACGCTTCTGGTGCTGAAATTGATATTCAAGATTCAGGTGTAGTAACAATTACATCTAATGACCAAGAAGGTGCAGAAATCGCTAAGAGAATGATTAAGGAATTAACATTCAAGCCTGAACCGGGAATGGTTGTAAAGGGTAAAGTTGTTAGAATTATTCCTATCGGGGCATTTGTAGAATTAGCTCCTGGTAAAGACGGAATGGTTCACATTTCTCAAGTTTGCAACGAAAGAATTGAAACAATTGAACCTCATCTTCAAGTAGGTCAGGAAGTTGTTGTTAAGGTTATCAAAATCGATGATAAAGGTAGAGTTAACCTAACAATTAAAGGTGTTTCTGACGAAGAAAAAGCTCAATTCAACTAAGATTTGAGAACATAGAAATATTGAAAGCATCTGTTATTTTGACAGGTGCTTTTTTTGTTGTTATTGTTGAGCTGAAAGCCCAACCTACTGTTTTTGGGTGAAAAGTGAGAGTGAAACGTGAAAAGACCTTATCGCTATAAATAAGTGAATGGTGGGTGGTGAGTAGTGAGTAGACCTCATCGGAAAAAGTTAACCTTAAGGAAGGTTATGAGTATTATCCTCCTCGCAAAGGGGGAATAAATGGGGAATTGGTTTTTGTTTTACGTTGAATAATATTTAATCAGCACCCACCTAAATCACCTCTCACAAAACGTGACATTTAGTCACCTTTTGTTCGGCAGAGTC
>ENA-ORRO01000193-ORRO01000193.1-human-gut-metagenome-genome-assembly--contig:-NODE-193-length-53558-cov-27.982618_pt1 | contig 53558 bp, 43 predicted proteins | sample MGYA00242176_ERZ509136 | MGnify/ENA primary metagenome ERZ509136 (study PRJEB26280, sample SAMEA2338644) | human gut metagenome | biome: human gut; feature: human-associated habitat; material: faeces...
CCCTCCGCGACGTCGCCTCCAAGGTCTATACCCGCGACATCTTCCGCCGCGACTAACGTTATACGTTGTACTTGTTGTTTTAGTTGTTTTCCCTATATCAGCAAGAAGACCCAGCGAGAAGCCGCAGCATAAAGTATTAACGAATAGATTAATGTCCGATTAACGGCGATTCATGTGAAAAATGCTGGCGGCCTGCCCGCCATGTTCCTCCATGAACAGGTTGCCAGTATTTCCGTCCTTCTATGTGTCCCGACAAGTTTTTCCGCGGATTTTTCCTCCAAAATTTGCCGTTGTCGTAAAAATCCCATACCTTTGTAAAAAATCAAAGTTATGCGAAATTCAGAAGAACGATCCTATCGCGATATCAAAAACTCGTTGGATACTGCAAAAGCCGAAGGCCTTGCTGAAGGATTTGGCAAGGGGCGTGTTGAAGGTCACGCCGAAGGTCGTGCCGAAGGCCTTGTTGAAGGTCGTGCCGAAGGTCGTGCCGAAACCCTTGTAGAGGTCGCCAAAAACCTCTTGTCAATTGGCACACCGATTGAAAGTATCATGAAGGCGACAGGCATGACCGAGGACGAAATCAAGGATTTGGCCTAACAAATTCACCATGTACTAACAAAAACCACGTCCCCATCCGAGTGGCGGCATAGCGCAGAGCGATACTGCGATGGGGAACAATGTCGTATTAACGGCCGAATGAAGTTTGTCCAAAATATTAACGACAGATTAATGTCCGATTAACGGCGATTAATGTGAAAAGCCCTGGCGGCTTGCACGCCGATAATCTAGCCTTCATGTATTCTCTATATGAAAGCCGCAAGATGAAGTTGTACTTATTGTTCTAGTTGTTTTTCCTATATCAGCAAGAAGACCCAGCAAGAAGCCGCAGCATAAAGTATTAACGAATCAATTAACGCCCGATTAACGGCGATTCATGTAAAACGGCAGCCCGCCTGCCAACCACTATCCCAAAAAACGAATTTTATGAGCAAACAAAACATTGCCCTCATCACGGGCGTGACCGGCCAGGACGGTTCCTACCTTGCCGAACTCCTCCTCGACAAAGGCTATGACGTCCATGGCGTCATCCGCCGATCCTCCGTCGATTACCGCGAGCGCATCGCCCACCTCGAGGGCCGCCCCCACTTCCACCTCCACTATGCCGACCTCGGCGACTCCATGTCCATCGTCGGCGTCGTCGCCGACGTGCGCCCCACGGAGATCTACAACCTCGCCGCCCAGAGCCACGTGCAGGTCAGCTTCGACTCCCCCGAGTTCACCGCCGATGTCGATGCCGTCGGCGTTCTTCGCATCATCGAAGCCGTCCGCAAGGTGGGCCTCGCCAGTAGCTGCAAGATCTACCAGGCCTCCACCTCCGAGCTCTACGGCAAGGTCGAGGAAGTCCCGCAGAACGAGAACACCCCCTTCCACCCCTTCAGCCCCTACGCCGTCGCCAAGCAGTACGGCTTCTGGATCATCAAGGAGTACCGCGACGCCTACGGCATGTTCTGCTGCAACGGCATTCTCTTCAACCACGAGAGCGAACGCCGTGGCGAGACCTTCGTCACCCGTAAGATCACCCTCGCCGCCGCCCGCATCGCCCAGGGTCTGCAAGACAAACTCTACCTCGGCAACCTCGACTCCCTCCGCGACTGGGGCTACGCCAAGGACTACGTCGAGTGTATGTGGCTCATCCTCCAGGCCCGCCAGCCCGAGGACTACGTCATCGCCACGGGCGTGCAGCACAGCGTCCGCGAGTTTGCCCAGCTCGCCTTCCACTATGTCGGCATCGAACTCCAATGGGAGGGCGAAGCCGAGCACGAGAAGGGCATCTGCGTCAGCGGACCCGACCACCTCGTCGGCAAAACCCTCGTCGAAGTCTCCCCCGACTTCTACCGCCCCACCGACGTCGTCAACCTCTGGGGCGACCCGACGAAGGCCCGCGCCAAACTCGGCTGGAACCCCAATACCACTACCTTCGAGGAACTGGTGAAGATCATGGTCGATCACGATATGGCAAAGGTTGCTTCCGAGGGCGCCGCCGCCAAGGTGCGCATGAACCTCGCCGAATACCTGGAGAAAGGCATTGTGAAATAATGAAAACGATCGACAGACGCCACGCCGTCCCCTTCGCACTGGTCACGAGCATGTTCCTCCTGTGGGGCCTTGCCAACAACATGACCGACACGCTGCTTGCCGCTTTCAAGCGCATCATGTCCATGAGCGACACGCAGACCTCCCTCATCCAGTTCGCGTTCTACGGCAGCTACTTCTGCTTCGCCCTGCCCGCGGCCCTCTTCATCCGTCGCAGGAGCTTCAAGTCGGGCATCATCCTCGGCCTGCTCCTCTACGCCGCTGGGGCGATGCTCTTCCTTCCCGCCGCCCGCGTCGCGAGCTATGGCTTCTACCTCGTCGCCATCTACGTGATGGCCGGCGGCTGCAGCGTCCTGGAGACCACGGCCAACCCCTACGTCATGAGCATGGGCGACCCGCGCACCGCCACGCGCCGCCTCAACATCGCTCAGAGCTTCAATCCCGTTGGCTCCATCCTCGGCATCCTGATGAGCAAGTACTTCATCCTCGACGACATCAGCCTCTACTCCATCAGCGGCACCTACGCCGCCCTCGGCCTCGTCCTGCTCGGCATCCTCGTGGTGATGCTCTTCGCCCGCATGCCCTCGGGCAAGGACGACGACCGCAGCGACAGCGTCGGTGCGAGCTTCCGCCGCCTCCTCTCCAACCGCCTCTACCGCCGTGGCGTGGTCGCCCAGTTCTTCTACGTCGGTGCGCAGATTGGCGTGTGGAGTTTCACCATCCGCCTGGTGATGCAGGAGACAGGCCGCCTGGAGGCCGCCGCCAGCAGCATCTACCTGATCTCCATCGTTGGTCACTGCCTCTCCCGCTTCATCTACACGGGACTGATGCGCTGGTTCTCCCCCTCGCGTCTCCTCACCTTCGGCGGTGTGATGTCCGCGCTGCTGAGCCTCACGGTCGTCCTGAGCGCCGGCACGGGCTGGCTCTGCATCACCTCGCTGGTCCTCATCAGCTCCTTCATGAGCCTGATGTTCCCCACCATCTACGGCATTGCCCTTGGCGGCATCATGCGTGGCGAGCACCCCGGCGACTCCAAGATCGGAGCCAGCGGGCTGATTATGTCCATCCTCGGAGGCGCCCTCCTCACCCCGCTCCAGGGCATGGTCTCCGACCACACCAACATCTATACCTCCTACGCCGTCCCCGCCTTCTGCTTCGTGGTCGTGACCGCCTACGCCGTCTATGCCCACCGCTGCAAGGCCACGCTGTAGTTTTACAACCAAGTAACCTTAGCAAAAAAAAGGACTGTCTTACAGTCCTCTTTGTTGTACTTTGTTGTTTCCCTTTCAGCAGGTTATCGCGTGTCCACGAGTTGTTATATATTGTACTTGTTGTTCTAGTTGTTTTCCCTATATCAGCAACTTGATCAGCAAGAAGGCGCAGCAAGGATGGCTGCTTTTCCTGAAAAAGCAGCCGCAAAAAAGTTGTTCTTTGTTGTTTCCCTTGCAGCAGGTTTGTGTCACGCGTAGCGTGTTGTCCCGGCGAAGCATAGTTATAAGTTGTACTTGTTGTTTTAGTTGTTTTCCCTACCTCAGCAAGAAACGTCCCTATACTCACGCTCCGCATGAAAGCAGGGACACGCCTTGCGCGGGTCGAAGGTATGATGCGACACGACGATCGCCCGTGGATACCGCCCCTTGAGCTCCCGCACCAACGTGATCAGCGCACGCTTCTGCGCCTCCGTCCGCGTGTCCGCCGGCCTACCCTGGGCGTCCAAGCCACCCTCGTAGCAGACCCCGATGCTATGCCTGTTGTGGTTCAGGCAGTGCGCCCCCACCTTCGCCTCGGGCCGCCCCCGCTCTACGGTTCCGTCCCGTCGCACCACATAGTGGTATCCGATGCCACTCCAGCCCCGCTTGCGGTGCCAAGAGTCAATCTGTTGCGCGCTCGACGTCTGGTTGGGCCGTACCGCCGAGCAATGAATAATGATCAAAGTGATAGTTCTCATAGAAATTCAAATGAGAGGTCACGACCCCTCCATCTTCCGTCAACGAGTTGAGGGCCGATGCGCAGAGGCCGTGACCACGAGTTAGAGATTAGAGTTGCGTGATGGCTCCACCCGCTGCGCCGGTGATCACCATTTCAATGATTCGCAGCACATACAGTGCCACACGTTTCCAGTTCACTTTCATACGCGATGTTTTAAGATAGATGAATAGAATAAACTTCATACACTGCTTGATTAGTCACCCAAGGTGCCACTGTCCTCGCCACTGCTCGGCGGATTGGTGATTCCCGTGTCCGTCTTGCCGTCCTCACCCGTGTTGCTTCCTGCGCCACCCGACGGGTTGGAAGGCTCACCGGTGTTCTCGCCCGTACCCTCAGAAGGGTTAGAAGGCTTTCCCGTGTTGCCACCACCGTTGCCAGGACCCTTCTTCACGGCCTCGATGTCGATCACGTTCTCACCCTTCTTCTCTGCCTTCAAGGCAGCAGTTTGCAGCGATCGGCTCGCTACCGGGTTGAAGGCCGCGCGTCCGATGAGGTTCTCGAAGTCCGTACCCGGCGTGAAGATGATGTTCACCGCCGTGATGTTCTTAGACGTGAACGTCTCACAGCTCTCCGCCCCTTCGCTGCTGATGGACAACCAGAAGTTGCCGAGCTCATCGAGCATCACCTTCTTGCCCTCCAGCAGTTGCTCCACGAGACACGAGCACATGTCGCTCAGCACGCCCTTCACCTGTCCACGCTTGTAGCCACCATGCTCGGCGATGTGGGCCACGAAGTCGCGAAACGACATCACCTCCTTCACCTGCGCCTTGGCATACGCCTTCTCGGGGAGATTCGGCTTCAACGAATTACGCATCATGTACACACTGTAATTGATCATACGCTTGCCCATCGTCGGTATGGGACTTGATGTTTACGCAAGCAGTCATTGCGCCCGACAGAATTGGTTGTTGTTTCCTGACTGCGATGCAAAGGTACTAAGTTGAGAAGCCGAAATCAAATCTATTCATAACCGTTTACAATCCGTTTACAATCCATTCACAATCCGTTCATAATCGGTCTGATTTAGCTCAGAAATCACCCCCGATGGACGTGAAAGACGGATTTCTCGGTGCCTATATATAGATAAGGAGAAAATCCTCTCCAACTACCCCAAAAAATGAAGTTATATTCATCGGCCTACGAAGTTATATTCATTGGCCTACGAAGTTAACTTCATCGGGCTTCGAAGTTAACTTCATCAAGCAGCGTACTTCAGCCCCTCTATCGAGTATTCATCATCCAAAACAAATATATAACCTTTTATGTGTGATTTGACCATCAACATTTACGGCGGAAACAACCAGATTCTGCCCAACGCCACCGAGGCTGTACAAAACCTCTATGTCTATGATCATGCCAACAAACTGCAGGTCGTCCAGACTACTAGCGACGCGCTTTCTTCCGAGTCAGAAAAGCTCTCTCGCTACATCGACAAGGACCACATCCCGGAGCACCTCAACAAGATTCGCGCGTGCAACAACGCCACCGATCTGGCCCAGGTCGTCGTCTCCCTGCTCGATCAAGAGTCCAAGCTCACCGAGGAAACCATTGTCAAGGAGAGCTTCATCCAATGCCTGCTTCCTTTCGCCATCAACATCACCACGGGAAGAAGCGTGAACAACATTCGCGCCCGCATCAACGATGCCTTGGAGGCCCGTCACAGGTCCCGCCCATGACAAAAAGTATTAACGACCGATTCATGTTCGATTAACGGCGATTCATGTAAAAAGCCCTGACGGCTTGCCCGCCACCAACACCCCTTATGCTATAAGCGCGCGTTAAAAACCGAGAAACCCTTGGTCGTTTAGGAATAAAGTGGTACTTTTGCCAAATTAAAGAAAGGAATAATCGTCATGAAGACAATAGATCAGATACTAAAGATAAAAGCAGTTGTGCTTTACATCCTGAAGGCATTCCCAGAGGGAGTGGACTACATCCACCTCTTTAAGGTCATGTACTTTGCCCAGCAAAACCAGCTGAAAGAGTACGGCTTGCCCATCATCTATGATACTTTTGTAGCACGGAAGCATGGCCCTGTTCCAACCTTGACCTACAAGGTGTTGCGTGGAGTAGAAGGAAAGGCTGAGATATCTTCACCGGAGTTGAAAGACTTCGCCGACTCATTGAAGATAGAACTATCACAGGACGGTCATCAACTTATTCTTGCTTCAAAGCAAGCTGTTTGCGATATGGACGAACTCTCAGTAGCTGACGTCAAGATGCTTGATAAGTGGATAGACAAATGCAAAGGTGTAGATTCCTTTGATTTGTCAGACAAGTCGCATGAGGACAAAGCATGGAAGCGCGCAAAGCGACAAGCAGATAAAACTGGCGAGGATACAAAGATCACGATGTATGAAATGGCAGATGCTGCAGGTGCCAGCAAAGCAATGCTGTCCGTTATTCGTGAGCGTCAATCCGTTCAAAAAGCGTTGTCATGGACTTAAGGGAAGTGCTAGGACATCGTCCTTGCGAAGCCTTGTTCATGTTGTTTCCCTTGCAGCAGGATTTCTGTCCACCCAAGTGCCTTGCCGAAGGCGTTGTTATATATTGTACTTGTTGTTCTAGTTCTTTTCCCTATGTCAGCTTGAAGACGCAGCAAGGACGGCAATGGCTTTACACGCCCAGTGTATAACGCTCAACCAAGACGCGCCTTGAATGGGGAAAAGGATTGACATGTAAGTTAAATATTAACGACGATTCATGTCCGATTAACGGCGATTAATGTGAAAAGCCCCGGCGGCTTGCCCGCCACCAAAATCCAATCCATGTAGGACGTTCCCTTTTATAAAGAGTAACGCACCGCATGAACACTAATCACAAAAATCGCTAAAATCCTTTGTGATGTTAAATATTAGCCTTACCTTTGCTGGGCAACAGAAATGGCAATAATGATGAACGGTGCTGAATGTATTAAAAAGTTGTCTCCTGTTCTATTTTGGGACATAGACAAATCACAGGCTGACATGGACAAGTATCCGTCCTTCTTTGTTCAGCGGGTCCTGGAGTATGGCAATTGGAATGATTGGAAACTCCTGCTGAGCTACTATGGCAAGGACAAGATCGTGGAAGTCTGTAAACGGCTGCGTTCGCTCGACTCTATATCCCTTTCGTACATTTGTGCTATATCAAATACAAAAAAGGAGGAATACAGATGTTATCGAATGAAACAATAGACCTCTTGGTCTGACATTCAGAAGCGTAATAGTAGCCAAGGTTAGACAATTGCAATAACAAACTATCCCCATCCGAGTGGCGGCATAGCGCAGAGCGATACTGCGGTGGGGAACAAAGTCGTATTACCGTCCGAATGACGGTATCCCAAAATATTAACGACAGATTAATGTCCGATTAACGGCGATTAATGTGAAAAAAGAAATGGCAACTACCCAATTAAACGAAATGCGTAAGAAGATGTTCCGTCAATTCGAAGAACTTCTAAAGGCCCGCAAGCCCGAAGACAGTTGCTTCTATTGCCACTCTTCTGAAGACCGCATTGTGTTATCCCATGCCCTGTTCTGGGTAATGACCCAAAACATAAGGGGGCGGATGGCAAAGCAGAAGTTCCTCTTGTTGCTTCGTAAATACCAGGAAGAGATGCTTGAAGCCTATCTCATAGAATCGCCAGTTTTCTCCGACCTACTTCACTATTGCAATATCATGTACGACTGCCTACCCAGTATTCTCTTAGGCTTAAGCGAATTTCGTGGCGACAAAGATGCCAGAAGACTCGCTGCCATATCCGTTGTCGCCTGCGGTTATGGTGGAGACATGCCGGAAGACCTTAGCTATGAATTGCTCGACGATATAGATTTCTATTACAACAAGGTCAAGTGCCGCAAGATAGAACGTATTCTGCCATTGCTAAACAAACTGGTGGTGGAAGAGCAAAAATCGTTCAGCTATTAGTGACGTCAGTCCCTAAAAGTATTAACGACCGATTAAAGTCTGATTAACGGCGATTAATGTTAACTCCGTGGCGGCTTGCCCGCCACAAATATTTGCGTCACAAAAATGATTACTATTCCCAATAAAGACTTCAAGTCTTCCAAGATAATGTTGCAGCAGATCATACATTCCACTACGAAGGTGAAAATGCTAAAGGTCTGCAAGAAGTTTGACCTGTACGTCAGCCCTAATCTTCGGAAAGACGAGACCAGCCGAAGAATCGCTTTGGAAGTCATGGACAACCCCATTGAGATTCTCAGCAGACTCAGCAAGACCGAACTGCAGATCCTCGACGAGTTTGTACGCGGAGGCGACGATACCTATGTGGTGCGCAAGCAACGCAAGACCCCTTACATCCTCCAGAAATACCTTCTCGTTGTCACTTATTGCGACGATGAAAGGAACGAATGGCACATGCTCATGCCTACGGAACTCCGCGACTCCCTAGCCCCGAACCTCCCATTCTTCTTAGACTGTGCGATGAAAGGCGTCAAGGCACCCTCTGCCAAAGAGCTCAGAATCATGTCCGCCTTGCAGCGCTTCATGGGTGATGAGTAATGCAGTACGGATAGTACCCTCCTGTATAGTCCAAAGGCATTAACGACCATTGATGACCGATTAACGGCGATTAATGTAAAAAAAAACTTTGGCGGCTTGCCCGCCAACCCATCCTTACACCGTAAGATCTCAAACCATTAGACGTAAACGACCCTATTTATGTCTCGCCATTATGAAACCTGAAAACAAACACACACAAACGATTCATGTGCAATCACATGATTGGGCAACCGAAAACCAGCAGCTTCGCAAAGCACTTCTATCTCGCGAAAAGCGAATAGAGGAACTGGAGTCTATGGCTTCAACCCTGAACAAGCAGCTATCCGAAAAGATTGACAAAATAAACGACCTGATGCAGAAGATGATCTCCTTTATGACAACCAATGGGGACGCAACCCTTTTGGATTCTCTTCGCCAATCAGTAGTCGCTGAGATTCGCGCAGAATTTGAAGCCCGTGAACAAATGTTGAAGGAGGCATACGCCCACGAACGGGAGAAACTTACTTCTGATTTCAATGCCCGTTTAGCTGTCTATCAGGACGAGCTGGATCGTTTGAAAGGCTAGCTGATGAGGAAGCAATGAATAGCTAATCACCAAAACGCCAGCATTTTCGATAACTGAGAACAATGAAAGCAGGCTTTCTTTTTGTCAAGCGAAGAAAATGAATGTAAAAGGAAAAAACAAGTGAAATTTTAACAACTCAATATATAGGCATTCGCAAAGATGCCTATATAAACGGCAATACCCTAAATTGAGCACTAACAATATAAAGGTCTTACGATGTATGCTAATTTTAGGGTTCCACGTTCGCTTTTGGTTATGTTTACAAGTGTTTTTGCTAAAATTGGTTTTTATCTTCTTTCCATGGTGTTCTTTCTCATTATTGTATTGTTTTTGGGAACAGATATACCAGTTTATTTTGGAAGGGATTGGAAGTTTGCTGGATATGAAGTCCTCTGTAGCAAGGGAGTTCTTATTCCTATAATCTGTAGTTTGTTGCTATTGTACGTGGCTTTGTTCCTATACAGGCTTAACCATGCGAATAAAGGAACGCGATTGGGACCGATAAAAGTTGTTCAAGTTGCTAATATCCATACAGAAATAATGTCATTTGTGGCATCATATTTTTTTCCATTAGTTAGTTTTGATAATTCAGCTAAGTGGAAGCACTTAGTGGTGTTGTTCGGCTTGTTTGTCTTAATTGGTTGCATTTATATAAAGTCAAATATATATTATTGTAATCCGACTTTAAGTATAATGGGCTATCATGTATATAACGTAAAAGGTAATAATTCTAATATCTCATTGGATGTGGTGGTAATAACTAGGGACACCTTGCGTGAAGGTGATAGTTTTAAATATATTTCTATTGATAATACAACTTGGTTTGGGTTCAAATGCTAGAGTTATGACAAAAGAAGAATTGAAAGAAAAACTTAACTTTATAATCGATGAAAAAGTAACAAAGAGTCTTTCTGTTTATGTGACAACACAACAGGAAGGGCTACAACTGTTTAATATAGTAGAAGAGAATCTGAAGGACTTGCTTATAATGTTCATCGAGGCTATTTCCGGTAAATTATTTATAGATGAAGAGTATATATTAGAAGATTATTCTACATCTTTGAGTAGAGGTAATGTATATTATCGATACGACATGGGGTCAGATAAAAAGACGCAGGAAATGACTAATATGCATGAAGTCCTTAACCAATTAAATCCTAGCTATTTTGATTCATCTCGTACAGGCATAGAGACTATAAATGGCATATATGTTGTGATAAAAGGTGACGCAGATCAAAGCGTTGTGCTTTATAAATACATTACTACTGTGGACAAGACTTACTCCAACAGTACCATTTGGATGGTATGGTCTGATGATAAACAATTTAAGCGTCAGCAAAAAAATATGTTGAGAATTTCTCCAGCAATTCACATGTTATACATTGATGACGAAATAATTTTGATGGACCTGAAAAAGCTAGAACGAACTCTTAAACTGGATGATTTATTAATAAGGGAAACCCAAAATGATATTCATAAAATCACAAGTATGGGTGTGATTTTAGACGATAGTACTTTGAAGGATGTATGCAAAAAGCTAGTAATGTGCAGGAAGCTCCGTCGAGCAATGACGCAAAGTAAGGTTGTGTCAAATAATATTACCAACGCACAATTGGTGTCTTTCGCCAAAAGCCAATCAAAGCTGCGATTTCATTATAGCAAGGATGGCTTAAAGTTTGATTTAAAAACCAAAGCAGAAGCAGAGCGCTTTATAAAGTTAATGAACGATGATTTTTTAAAGTCTGAGTTGACAAAAGAATATTATGACTCTAATGATAAAGCCGTCTTGTAGAAGTTTTTGCATGTATAGACTCACATCCCAAATGGTGAATTGATTGAATACGTCGTCGGAAGAGTATTAACGACTGATTAATGTCCGATTAACGGCGATTAATGTGAACACCCTAGGCAGCTTGCCTGCAAACCATATCCTCAACGTCTCTCAGCCCTGTGCTGAGACATCGTATTATACGTGTAACCCCTATAAACATAAACAGAAGACATGGTAAAGTATAACATAAATCTCGAGGGCAAAACCGTCCTCGTGACGGGCGCTGCCGGCTTTATCGGTAGCAACCTCGTCAAGCGACTCTTCCACGATGTCAATAACATCAAGGTTATCGGTATCGATTCTATAACCGACTACTACGATGTCAACATCAAGTATGAGCGTCTGAAAGAAATAGAGGCTTTGCATGGTGATTGGACTTTTGTCCATGCCTCCATCGCAGACAAAGACGCAGTGGAGAAAATCTTCACGGAAAACAAGATTGCTGTTGTCGTAAACCTTGCCGCTCAGGCAGGAGTCCGTTATAGCATCACCAATCCCGATGCTTACATTCAGAGCAACCTTATCGGTTTCTACAATATCCTGGAGGCATGTCGCCACCACGAGGTCGAGCATTTGGTCTATGCCTCATCCTCCTCGGTCTATGGAAGCAACAAGAAGGTGCCGTACTCCACGGACGACAAGGTGGATAACCCCGTATCCCTCTATGCCGCGACGAAGAAGAGCAACGAGCTAATGGCGCATGCCTACTCCAAACTCTATAACATCCCGTCAACGGGCCTCCGCTTCTTCACTGTCTATGGTCCTGCAGGCCGTCCCGACATGGCCTACTTTGGTTTCACCAACAAACTGGTCAAGGGCGAGACCATCAAGATTTTCAACTACGGTAACTGCAAACGCGATTTTACTTATGTCGAAGACATTGTGGAGGGAATCGTCCGCATTATGCAGCACGCCCCCGAGAAGCAGAACGGCGAGGACGGACTTCCCATTCCGCCCTACAAGGTGTATAACATCGGCAACAACTCCCCCGAGAATCTCCTCGACTTCGTCACGATTCTCCAGGAAGAATTGGTGCGCGCAGGCGTGCTACCCAAAGACTACGACTTTGAGGCCCATAAGGAACTCGTTCCGATGCAGCCTGGTGACGTCCCCGTCACCTACGCCGACACAATACCTCTGGAGCAAGACTTTGGCTTCAAGCCGAATACAAGTCTGAGGGAAGGATTGAGACACTTTGCAGAGTGGTATAAATCCTATCAAAAAAAACAGATGTGACAACACATTAAACCCAAAACTAAATAATATGGATAAAGAAAAAATAACGAATGACTTCCTTCAGCATCTTCTTGATATATTAAAACAACAGCAGCGTCATGGGGGTAAGTTAGTATATATAGAAAAAGGAAAGTATCCTGAATTAGAAAGTTATAATGATTTTAAAGTGTATATTGATGACAATGTGAGACACGTATTGGCTATTAACAAGTATCAGTATATACAGAATAAATCTGCTGCCAATTGTATTTGTTTGTTAGATGGGACTCATGTGTTTAAAGAGTATAGTAACTGTGTGGATGAGATGGCGCCCTTCTATGATTCATTTAATGATTGTGTTAAATACAAATTTGTGTCTTCAAAACCTTGGAAAAACCAGAAATAGACCCTCGCTTAACTGCTTATGCAAGGGAATCTTAATATAGAGAGTTTTTGTTTTAAATGGAGTGTGCACTATTCACTTGTGCATAGATTTATAGATGTCAAGTAAATCACTAAATACGAAGGTGGCGACTGCCACCAAATGGTCTGGCTTAACGGAGATTGCTGCAAAACTTGTAGCACCAATTACTACAATGGTTCTTGCGCGCCTACTTACGCCTGACGCTTTTGGAGTAATGGTAACTGCTCAGATGGTCATTTCTTTTGCAGAAATTTTTACTGATGCAGGTTTCCAAAAATATATTGTTCAACATGAATTCAAAGATGACGATGAGAAGTTCAAATCTACCGCGGTAGCATTTTGGTCAAACCTCATAATGTCGTTGGCTATCTGGGCAGGAATCAGTATTTTTGCCAATCCTATAGCTCGACTTGTTGGTTGTGACGGTGAAGGGATTGTTATAGCCGTGTCTTGTATATGTATACCTATGGAGGCTTTCTCGAGTATTCAGATGGCTTTGTTTAGGAGAGATTTGGATTTTAAAACTCTCTTTTGGGTCAGAATTATAGGTATTCTCATTCCTTTGATAGTGACGGTGCCATTGGCTTTTGCTACCAGAAGTTACTGGTCTCTTATTATAGGAATGATAGCTTTGAATTTTACCAATGCTTTAATATTGACTATTAAGTCTAAATGGAAACCTCGTTGGTATTATAACATCCAGTTGTTTAAGGAAATGTTTTCCTTTACAATGTGGTCAATGCTTGAAGCCATCAGTATATGGCTGACATCGTACGTAGATATTTTTATCGTCGGTACCATGTTAAGTCAGCACTGCCTTGGATTGTATAGAACGTCTATGAGTACGGTGGGGCAGATAACCTCAATAATAACCGCTGCGACTACTCCCGTCCTGTTCTCTTCACTCTCGAGATTGCAAAATGACAGAGATCAGTTTAATGAAATGTTTTTTAGATTTCAGAAACTTGTTGGCATTCTAATCATTCCAATAGGGATTGGTATATTCCTTTTTAGCGATCTTATAACCCAAATACTTCTGGGTAGTCAATGGATGGAAGCTTCTCCGTTCATAGGCTTATGGGGCTTGACGAGTGCGATATCTATTGTTCTTGCTCATTATTCAAGTGAAGTGTACCGTTCTATAGGTAAGCCAAAACTGTCTGTATTAGCTCAATGGCTTCACATAATAGTTCTTTGGCCCGTGCTATTGTTTTTTGTGAAAGAGGGCTTTGAAGCATTATATGTAGCAAGATCTTTCGTGCGCTTGGAGCTTGTGCTTGTCCAGTTGATAATAATGGCAGTAGTTGTCAAGATGAACGTTCTTAAGATGCTTACTAATATACTTCCGTCTGTAATAGCAGCATCTTTAATGCTTCTGATATTATTGTTTCCTTCATCCGAGAGCATCTTCATCCAGTTATTATATGTGGTAATTTGTGTTTGCATTTACTTTGCTGTTATTCTGCTATTCCCAGAAGAAAGGAGTATATGCTTTAATTTAAAGAAAATGTTGAAAAGAAAATGAAAGTACTTGTAGCAGGAGATTTTGCCCCACAGGCAAGACTCGCGAAGCAGATAGAGGGAAAGCGGTATTCGGATGTTTTCCCAGAGAATCTTCGTGAAGTGATAAAATCTGTGGATTTCTCGTTTGTCAACTTTGAGAGTCCTATAGTAGAAGATACCTATAAGCCGATTCCTAAATGTGGACCAAATCTTCATTGTACTCCCGAGGCTGCAGAGGCGATTAAATTTGCAGGCTTCACAGGTGTAACAATGGCAAATAACCATATCCTTGATTTTGGGACCAATGGACTTCATAAATCTGTAGCGTGTTGTAAAAACCAAGGACTTGATGTTGTCGGGGTTGGGAATAGCTTGAAGGACGCAGAGGAAATACTTTATATAAAAAAGAGCGGAAAAACCCTTGCTGTCATCAACTGTTGTGAACATGAGTTTTCTATTGCAACAGAAACATCAGCAGGTGCCAACCCTCTTAATCCCGTACGTCAGTATTATGCTATTCAGAAAGCTAAGGATAAGGCTGACCATGTGCTTGTAATAGTACATGGTGGACACGAAATGTTCCAGTTGCCTTCTCCTCGAATGGTTGAAACCTATCGCTTCTTTATCGATGCTGGAGCAGATGCCGTTGTCAACCACCATCAGCATTGTTATTCTGGGTATGAGATATATAATGAAAAGCCAATCTTTTATGGATTAGGTAATTTTGGCTTTGATCTTGATAAAACGGTATCCAAACGTCCGTGGAACTATGGTTATATGGTGAAAATAGAATTTGGCCAATCGGTTCATTGTAGCATTATCCCTTATTATCAGTATGCTGAAGAACCTCAGATCAAGTTGTTGGATAGTATAGCTTTTGATGACGAGATAAAAAAAATTAACGCAGTAATCAGTAGTAAAGAAAAATTGCAAGAAGATATTAATGCTTACTATAAAAAGGTAGCTTCTTATGAGCTTTCTCTTTTAGAACCATATAGGGGGCGAATTCTAGGAAAGGTGTATAGCATGGGGCTATTGCCCAAAATGATTAAGGGTAAAAAAAAGTATAGTATTCTTAATCATATTATGTGTGAGGCACATTATGATAAGCTTCTTTTCGCTTTAACGCAAAATAGTAAATTATGATATCGATAATAAGAGGTTTTAATTACCTGTTATCCAATAGAACGCAGTTTTGTGATTCTATAGTGAATAATTTTTTTGGATTTCTTCCGGACAAGCAGTATCTGTCACTTAGGTACAGAATATTGATGGGAAAGTGGATTAACTGGAGGAAGCCCAAATTGTATCAAGAAAAATTGCAGTGGCTAAAGGTATATAATCGCCAGAAACGTTATACGGAAATGGTTGATAAGATTACTGCCAAAGATTATGCGGCAAGGATTATAGGTGAAAAATACATTATACCAACCTTGGGAGTTTGGGATAATTTTGATGAGATTGATTTTGAGAAATTACCGAATCAATTTGTGCTAAAAACCAATAATGGAGGTGGCAGCATGGGAGTAGTCGTTTGTACAAATAAATCTGTTTTAGATAAGAAAAGTGCAAAAAAACAATTAGAACTCTCGCTAAAAGGAAGTATATATAAATGTTATAGGGAATGGCCTTACAAGGATGTTAAGCCAAAAATTTTCGCAGAAGCCTTTATGGAGGACGATAGTGAGTTTAACAAGGGTGGACTGGCTGACTATAAATTTACATGTTTTAATGGGAAAGCCGATAATGTGATGGTCTGTTGCGAGCGTCAAACAGGTGAAACCAAGTTTTATTTCTTTGATCAAGCGTGGAATTTACTCCCTCTCAATAAGCGTGGAAAGGAAACTAATCCAAATTTCAAACTACCTAAGCCTGATTGTATGGATGAGATGTTTGAAATTGCAGGAAAACTATCAGAGGGAATTCCTTTTCTACGCGTAGATCTTTATTACATTAATGGCCGTCCATATTTCGGGGAAACCACATTCTTCCCCGCAAGTGGTTTTGATTCAAATATTCTGCCAGAAACTGAAATCTTGTTTGGAGATAAAATTCAGTTACCGAACGAATGAAGAGTCAAAAATAATGCTGTTGTGAAAAAATAGATACGGAAATGATTCCAATACTTAATGAAGTTACAAAGCATTCTTTGCTCAATAGGTGGATGCTCCATTGGAGCAGATTATCTATCCGTGACAGAAGTCAGTATTCGATCATTAGGACGAATGATATAATCGGTATGTTTGTTAGGTCGTTTAGCAAATTTAGTGCGCATACCGTCTAGCGATATCTTAATTGTATAATTACTAAGCCTGTAAGCAGAATCAAGTATGCACTAAATAATTCCGCAGCAGGGCAAAAAATCCATTAAAATGAAAACAATCGGTTTAGTTGTATCACGTAAAGAGAATGAAAAGCGTCGTGCTTTAGTGCCTGAGCACATTGCTCGTATAAAGCACCCCGAGGCTATAACCATAGAAAAGGGGTACGGAGATGTTTTGGGCTTTAAGGATGAAGATTACACTTCGAGAGGTTGTAAAGTAGCTTCTCGCGAAGAAGTATTGAAATGTGATGTGATTTGTGATCCCAAAGTTGGTGATGCAGAGTATCTTGAATTATTGCAGAACCAAACAATATTCGGTTGGGTACATGCTGTTCAGAATCGCGATATTACGGATAAAATAATCAAGCATCAACTAACGTCTTATGCCTGGGAAGATATGTATGAATGCGGTCGACATTCATTTTGGCGGAACAATGAAATTGCTGGCGAGGCGGCTGTCCTTCATGCTTATATGTGTCATGGGACTTCTCCTTTCCGCACAAAAGCAGCAGTTTTGGGTAGAGGTAATATAGCCCGCGGCGCAATAAAAATGTTGAATTATATGGGGGCTGAAGTAATCCAATATGATAGAAAGACAGAGCAGTTGTTTCAAAAGGAGTTGGGTGAATTTGACGTAATTGTAAATGCTATCCTTTGGGATACCTCGCGAAAGGATCATATTGTATACCGAGACGATCTTAAACGAATGAAGAGTGGTGCTTTGATCATTGATGTTTCGTGTGACAGAAATGGAGGAATAGAGACTAGTATCCCTACAACAATAGAAGAGCCTACTTATGTTGTAGATGGAATTATGCATTATGTTGTTGATCACACGCCAACTCTTTTTTGGAAAACAACTAGTGAGACTTTGAGCGATGAATTTTGTAAGTATATTGACTTTATCATAGAAGATAAAGCTAATTCGTGTCAGGTTTTATCTAAAGCTCATAATTTTGAAAATGGAGTAATACTTGATAATCGAATAATAGAGTTTCAAAATAGATAAGAATACATTGATAGATGAGCATATTGTCGAGCTATGCTCATCTATTAATTACGTTTATTGAACTCCAAGAGTGTTGATTTGTTTGATAAATAAACTGTTGTTTTCTGTCGAAATGATTTGCAGGAGATTGCGTTAATGAGTAGATGGGTATAACCATGGGAGTAGTTTTTAGACCGGAAAATATATATACGACAGTATGGTGTCTCTATTATATGCAGGGGACATTATATCCAGAGGGAAGTGTAATATCACGAGGTTTAATGGGAGTGTTTCTTTTAATGTCGATCTACTACTTTTTGAAAGTCCTTTCCTTTAAACGGAACCACCCAGTGATTAAAGCTTTTCAATACTTGGCGATAATGTTTGGAGTTTATGGTTTGTTACGATTGGGCGATGCTACACAAGAGTGGAAACGGGTAAATGATGCGACAACATATTTTAAACTGTACGAAATGTCTATCCTACCAATTTTTGCATATTACTATTTTGCAAAAACAGGTAGAATCAATAGTCGTTGGTTCTACAGAATATCATTTTTGTTTTTAGTTACCGCCATTGTAGCTTTTAACTATTCTCAAGCGATTGCCATGAAAACTTATGGGTTAGATGAAATAACAAATAATGCAGGATATATTGTGCTTTCATTATTGCCAATTGTTGTTTTTTTAAAGAAAAGTCCTTGGGTTCAATATGCGTTTTTAGTTGTTATTTTTGTGTTAGTCGTGTCAGGCATGAAGCGAGGAGCAATACTAGCTTTGTTGGTAGGAAGTAGTTACTTCGTGTGGGAAAGTTTTAAAAAGGCTAAGGGAAATAAAAAACTTTTATACATCTTCTTGGGTGTCCTTGTCGTAGCTGGAGGCGTTATGTATTTTCAGTACAAACTAGCAACAAGTGAGTATATGCAATATAGGTTGGGGAAGACAATAGAAGGGGATATGAGTGCACGTGATGAGATGTATCCTGAATTTCTTGAGTTTTATTTCCAGAATGCAACAGTTACTGAATATCTATTAGGATATGGAGCTGACGGAACGCTAAAAAATGTGGGAGAATTTGCACATCAAGATTGGATTGAAACTTTAATGAATCAAGGTTTCTTAGGTGTGTTTCTTTTATTGAATTATTGGTGGGCTCTCTTTATGGCAGCTTATAGAAGTTATGTTAAACGCTATGTAAATATAACCAATATTATAGCTCTGTTTTTGATTATCTATTTTACAAAAACGATGGTTTCCATGTCTATTAATGACATGACTATATTTTCAACCTCTGCTTTGGCCTATGCTTTAGCAGCGATGGACGATGCGCTTATTCGTAAGGATATAAACGATTAGCACTTTAAGCCATTTGCGACATGCAAGTGTAATGGGTATTGACTACATGAATATTGAAATAAAAGCAGTCTTATACGCAAAATGAAGAAAATAGTTTTATTTACGGACTGTCTCGGTGCTGGCGGCGCACAGCGACAACTGGTAGGTTTGGCGATAATGCTCAAAGCTAAAGGGTATGACGTAACGGTGGCCACATATTACGATATAGAATTTTACAAGAAGCATTTGGATGATGCTGGTGTACGAAATCTTTTAATGCCGAATGCAGGTAACACGAAAAAACGGATTTTGGCTGTGCGTACATTCCTAAAAAAAGAGAAACCCGATTGGGTGATAGCATATCTTGAGACACCCTCTTTGCTTGCTTGTATAGCTAAGGTTACTGGCTGTAAGTTTCGTTTGATAGTGAGCGAACGCAATACGACGCAAACTGTTGGAATGAACGAACGTGTGCGCTTCTTCCTTTATCGTTGGGCAGATGCAATCGTTCCCAACAGTTATGCGCAAGAGAATTATCTAACAAGCCATTATCCATGGATGCAAAAGAAGCTAAAAACAATAACCAACTTTGTGGATCTTGATTTTTTCTCCTTTATAGAGCGTAAAAAGCGCGATGTTCCCGAGATTGTAATTGCTGCTTCAATATGGAAATCTAAGAATACGCTCGGCTTTATTGAAGCGGTCAAAATACTGGTAGAAAGAAACTGTAGGTTTCATGTGTCTTGGTATGGGAAAAGTGAAACTAATATTGATTACTACAACGATTGTCTGCAAAAAATAAAGGACTATGGTATTCAAGAGTATATAGAGTTGAAAGATAAAACCAAGCAGATAAAAAATGTGTATCATAACGCAGATCTGTTTTGTCTTCCATCATTCTACGAAGGTACGCCTAATGTGATATGTGAAGCAATCTCTACTGGACTGCCAGTTGCTTGCAGTGATGTTTGTGATAATCATATTTATGTGAAGCCTGGTTGCAATGGTGTCCTTTTCGATCCCAATAATCCGAATGATATGGCAAATAAAATATCACACCTCTTGAATTTGTCTGATGTTGATTTCCAGGAATATCAGAGATACAGTCGAAATACTGCAGTTGGTAAGCTATCTAAGGAAAGTTTTGTTGATGCCTATATTAAAATCATCGAATCATGAGTATCCTTTATAAGCTAAAGCGAAACCTTATGGTTAGAGGTGTGGTTTCGCTTTTTCGTCGTTATTTTGTTAGAAAATCTGAGTTTGGCAAGTTTGGCAACGATGCGCGTATAACGCCACCATGTGCGTTGAGTGGCGCTCGTAATATATCTCTCGGTGAGGGATGCGTTATTGGTGCCAATGCTTTGTTGTATGCTACTAATGCCAGAATAGTCTTTAAACGGCATGTAGTAGCTGCTCAGGGGTTACATATCGTGACGGGAGCGCATGAACGTCGTATAGGACGGTTTTGCGCTACAATTACAGAGGCAGAGAAGGACCATTCTAAACAGCTTGATGCAGATGTCGTTGTCGAGGAGGATGTGTGGTTCGGCCTTGATGTGCACGTTATGCCAGGGGTGACCATTGGTCGAGGTGCGACTATTGGTGCGGGAGCGGTAGTGACAAAAGATATTCCTCCTTATTGTGTTGCAGTAGGAGTTCCTGCGAAGCCGGTAGAGTTCTATTGGACCGTTGAGCAGATTCTCGAACATGAAGCACAGTTGTATCCTGAGGATGAAAGATATACTAGAGAACAACTAGAAAAAATAATGAAAAAATGACTAATGTTTTACTTTGTACTCCCTATTTGCAGTCTCCAGAAGTGGTTTCTGGAGGAATTGGGATATGGGCGAATAATATCTTAAGCTATCACAGCAAGATAGACTCTTCCATCGCTATAACACCCGTTTCCTTCGACCGTAAATATCGTGTAAGAGAAACCGACAGTGCGATTAAACGCCTGTGTTTGGGTCTCAAGGACTATTGGGGATCAATCAGAAATACTTTTGCTCGCATTGATGCGGGCGGTATAGATGTACTTCACTTGTGTACGAGCGCAGAGTTGAGCCTTTACAAGGACTTGTATATCCTAAAAAGGGCCAAACGTAAAGGGGTGAAGACAGTCGTGCATTTTCATTTCGGACGAATCCCAAAGGTCGTCAAGGCAAACAATTGGGAAGGTAAGATGGTCTTGAAGGTTTGCAGGGCTGCTGATTCTGTTATCGTGATGGACAAGTCTTCCTATTTATGCCTTGAGGCTAAAGGGCTTACGAATATTCATTATGTACCAAATCCACTCTCGGAGTCTATAATAGAAGAGGTTGCTGAGTATGAAAAGATAATAGAGCGTGTTGATAAAAAAGTGCTCTTTGTGGGGCATGTAATTGTTACCAAAGGAGTCTATGAGTTGGTAAAAGCTTGCTTGAATGTACCTGGAATCGAACTGCATATTGTCGGTACAGTGGACGAGTCAATCAAGACTGATCTGCAAGCGATAGCTCAGCAGCGTGATAATGGATCTTGGTTAAAAATGCGCGGTTCAATGTCCCATACTGATGTTGTAAAGGAAATGTTGTCGGCTCGATATTTTGTTTTACCTTCTTATACGGAGGGCTTCCCTAATGTTATTCTTGAGAGCATGGCTTCTTCTTGTACTATTTTGGCAACTAGGGTGGGGGCTATACCTGAAATGCTTGACTTTGATAGTTATCATCCGTGTGGCGTGGAGTTAGCACCGCAAAACGTAGTGTCTATATCAGATGGCTTGTCAACTCTTCTTCCTGATAAAGAAAAAAGCTGCAAGCTAGGACAAATGGCTAAAGAAAAAGTGCTAAGTACTTATTCTATTCCTATTGTTTGGAAACAGCTTTCGGAAATATGGAGTAAAAAAATATAATTATGGAAATGTTGATTCGTACTGTGTTCTTTTTCTTGCTGTATTTGAAATGCCGCATTATATATCGTAATCAGGTATACTTTAGGGGCTTTAGCGTGGTGTGTGCTATGAAAGGGTCTAATATCCTTTTTAACAACGCTGGGGGGGGTAAAATCAACATTTTCTCCCATCCATTCAGCAATATGTTTGGATTGTCGCAACGATGCATTATTGTGGCAAAAAACGGTGGAAAGATCATTATCAACGAAGGGGTTGGAATGAGTGGGTGTACCATCTACTCTATGGAGAGCATTACCATCGGGCGCAATACTGATATTGGTTCGGGATGTAAAATCATAGACAACGATTTCCACCCCTTACCCTATAGTGAGCGTTACCCTGTGGAACGGCTTGATCTTCTGAAAAAGCGCCCTGTCGTGATAGGGGAGGGCTGCTTCCTTGGAGCCAACTCCATCATATTAAAAGGTACGACATTGGGAAAGAATGTCGTGGTTGGTGCTGGAAGTGTTGTGAGTGGCACGTTCCCCGACAATGTGATTATTGCGGGGAATCCTGCGAGAATAATAAAAAACAATAAAGAGTGAGGTTTTGGCGGGTCATGTTCGCTTGAACGGTGAATATAGTGGAGTCAATGGTTTGAGCCAAAAGAGCATCAAATTGTTCCATGATTGGAAAGATTCTTCCAAAAGGAGTGAGTTTTTCGGATTTTATTTGTACATTTGCCATGTCATTCGGAGATTTTGCTATACTTGTTAGTGCAGCACTAAGTTAGGTGAAAAATCCGACATGGCAAAATTCTGAGCAACTTTTTGTTGCTCAGGTACTTATAAAAAATGCTAACTCATAGTGCTGCGGAAATTAGGATAAAATCATTATATGAATAGAGGTTCAGAATGGCGAAAATGGGATTTACACATACATACTCCTGGTACAGCAAAAAATGACCAATATGGGAACTCAGGAGATGTGTGGGAAGAATATATAGACGCTTTAGAAAAATCAGACATAGCAGTTTTTGGCATAACTGATTATTTTTCCATCAATAATTACTTGAAAGTAAAAAAATATCAGAAAGAAGGACGATTGCAAGGTAAACTTATATTGCCGAATGTCGAAATGCGTTTGTTGCCTGTTACAGGAAAAGGAACGCCAATCAATATTCATGCAATATTTGATCCTACGTTAGATGCATCTGATATTGAAAGAGAATTCTTTCGACCTTTACAGTTCTTATATGACGGTGCAACATATTCTTGTGTAGATTCTGATTTGGCAAAATTAGGACGTATTGTAGGGGAAAATGAAGATTTACAAGAAGAAGTCGCGGTAAAGAAAGGCATAGATGTTTTTACTGTTTCTTTTGATACTTTGCACACAGTAGTCATTAAGGATTTCTTTAAGGGACGTATTGTAATAGCTCTTTCTAACAGTAGCCAAGATGGAGTTGCTGGTATTTTAAAGCATGCTGGAGACCTGCAGCCTCTGAGGAAAGAAATATCGCGTTTGGCGGACATTATCTTTTCAGGAAATCCTTCTGATGTAGAATATTTCCTCGGAAATAAAACTTCTGTAGCTGAGGTGATAGAAAGTTATCGAAGTCTTAAGCCCTGTGTGATTGGCTCCGATGCTCATTCAATGAAAGATGTAGGTGTTTTTAAGAATGGTAGAATAACTTGGATAAAAGCTGATCCTACATTCGAAGGCTTAAAACAGATTTTATTTGAACCCAAGGAAAGGGTAAGAATATCAGAAACAGAGCCAGATTTGAAATATGATTATAACATTATTGATCATGTTATCTTGAATACGGCAAATGTATGGAATCAAAAAATTCCATTCAACCAAAATCTTAATACTATAATCGGAGGACGTTCTACTGGCAAGTCCACATTGTTAGCTTGTATTGCAACAAAAATACAAGGCCTCAACAATTCAGCTAATAACGAATTTATACGTCGCCTTAGTGAAAATGTCCATGTTATATGGCGTAATGGACAAGAAACTGATGATAAAGATATTGAATACTTTACTCAGAATGAACTTGCAAATATAATCGAAAATGAAGATTCAGACAAGTTGTTCTGTGAAATTTTGACAGGTGATTCCTCCAAGAGGGAGGCTTATGAAAAATTTAAGTCTGAAGAAGCCACAATATTTTCCACCATACAGTTGATGGTTGCTTCGTTTTTTGAGAAAAGACGTCAATATTCAGAAAAACTTTCTTATGTGAAATCACTGGGCGACAAGGAGGGTATTAACAAGGAAATAGAAAAACTTGAAAAACAACGAATAACTATCCAGCAGAAATTAACGGATAATAAAGAAATACTTGACAAATACCAGGCTGCCGAGACAGAATTGGCTAAGCTGAAAGGGCAAAACCAATTACAGCAGACGGAATTGGAAACTCTCCGCAAGCTTCAAAAAGCCGATTTTTTGGTGCAAAATCCCTTGTTATCTTTATTGGGATTAACAGCAGAATATGAGGCTTTAATCTCAGAGGAAGTGAAACGTACTATGTCTGAGTCGAATCTACGCTTACAGGAATTCATTAAGAATCAGATAGATAAAGCAGAAGGAAATGTAAGAGCATTATCTAAGCAAATGATTGATATTCAAAATGATGCGTCCTATAAAGAAGGTAAGCAAATCTTACAAGACAACAAAAACTTGGCATATCTTAGAGAACAAGTTGTTGCATTGTCTGCAAAGAGAGATCTGATAAATAAGGAAACTACAATTTTGGAACAGATTAACCAAGAGCGCAAAGATGTAGCTGCAAAATTGCTTAATGAACATTTATCCTATTTGGAATTGATGAATACAATTGCTTCAATTCTTAGAATACAGCATGACAATATAATATTATCTGCGAATTATGAATTGAAGTACGAGTTGGAAAACTGGCTAAATGAAACATTCTCGCTTCGCTCTTCTTCGATGAGTCAATTGATTACTAAAACAGTAACCCAGTATAAGAAGAAAACCAAAGAGGAAATTAAGATTGATGTAGCGGAACTTTTGAATAAAGCATTGAAAGGAGAACTGACATTCAAAAATGGATATAATGTGCAGTCTTTCATTTCTAATATGCTTTCTAACAATTGGTTCAAATTGAAATTTAATGTTGAATATGAGGGTGACAATCTTTCAGATATGTCACCAGGTAAGCGTTCTTTTGTCGTTTTGAAGTTAATTTTAGATTTTAGTGATAAGAAGTGTCCGATACTTATAGATCAACCAGAAGATAATTTGGACAACAGGGCTATCTACAATGAACTGGTAAAGTACATCCGAGAGAAGAAAAAAGAGCGCCAGATAATACTCGTTACGCACAATCCTAACATTGTAGTCGGTGCTGATTCGGAAGAAGTTATCGTGGCCAATCAGAATGGAAAAAATGCGCCAAACGAAGGAGGTGTTAAATTTCAATATGTTACTGGCAGCTTGGAGAATAACTCCTCACGAATGGACGATGTTAATGTACCAATACTGAATAGATGTGGAATACGCGAGCATGTGTGTGACATTCTTGAAGGAGGAGAAAATGCCTTTAGAGACAGAGAGAATAAGTATGGTTTTTTCAAAATTTAAAGGTTTTGATGTAAGCGGTAACGTAAGTATTCGGTGAAAGCCGTATTGTGCGCTTAGAAACAGTTTCGCACCTTTGCACCAGAATTTAAAATGTTCAAATTATGGTACAAGGCAAGAAAGCATTCAACAACAGCAAGCCAATGTTCGCCGAGGTTGTGATCGGTGACAGTGAGGCGAAAGAGATGCGTGTTGCGGCGAATGGTCGCCCCTCCCGCAGTCCTTATCTAAAACTGGTCTATCCCAATGGCGTGACGCTTATCCTTCCTGCTGACACCAGCGTCGAGCAGCTTCGTGCTTATATTAGCATAACCGTGTTGGCTTATGGCTAGAGTTTGTCAGCTGACGGATGACCTGAAGTATGGCAAAGAAACTTGGCGGAAAATTTGCAGGGAAGCGACGGAATGTGTATATTTGCAGTCTTCATAGTGTGTGCTCCGTGCTGCTTTTCGGCTGGCGCATATTGACAATCCTTTATGGATAATATGTCCAGTTTGGAAAACAAAACAAAGAGCTCTGAATTGAAAAATTTCATGAGTTCAAAGCATACTTTCGTTACCTCAAACAAAGAAAAAATGGCATTGCCAATTAACATAGAAAGCCTTCTTAGTGGAAGTGCAGTGGAAAGCAATCAGCTTGAATATAAGGAAGGTTGGAATCCAAATACAATATATCGTAGCATCTGTGCCTTTGCTAATGATTTTGAGGATACAGGTGGTGGGTATATTATTGTAGGAGTGAAGGAAGAACATGGACATGCTGTTCGTCCAGTTTTAGGTGTGAATCCTGATTCTATCGAACAGATAGAGAGGGATATGGTTGGCTATAACAACCTTATCCGTCCGTATTATCAGCCTCGTCTTTTCATAGAAGAGGTTGATGGCAAGACAATTCTTGTAATTAAAGTCACGGCAGGAGAGCGCCGACCGTATAAGGTGCCAGACCGTATAACGGCAAAACAGAAGGAGTTCAATTATTATATCCGCTATAATAGTAGTAGCATCGTGCCGAAAGATGAATATGAGCGTGAGCTTATAAATTTGGCTAATCGTACTCCATTTGATGACCGTGGCAATGAGCAAATAAGTTTAAGAGATATTTCAACAACATTGTTGCGAGACTTCCTTGTTGAAGTGGGTAGTGACTTGGCTGACCAAGACCTTTCTGGTGAAAATTTAAAAGTAATCCTAGACCAAATGGATTTGTTGGAAACAGCACCAGATGGTTTTAAGGTCAAGAATGTCGCTGCAATGATGTTTTGTGAGCATCCGGAGAAATTTTTCAAAATGACTCAGGTTGAGATAGTGATATTTCCTAATGGTAGATTGCAAGACCCTGATAATATGGTAGAGGTCGCGCCGATAAGAGGTTGTGTGCCAAAGATGATTCGTGACACTATGAATTATCTCAAGACAAACGTCATCCAAAAGAAAATCCATAAGCCAGAGGATACTGAACGTTCAGTAGTCAAATTCAATTATCCATATCAGGCTTTGGAAGAAGCTGTTGTGAATAGTCTTTATCACCGTAGTTATATCGAACGTGAGCCTATTGAGATTACTATTGAGCCAGATAAAATCAGTATTCTCAACTTTGGAGGCCCCAACCATACTATATCTATGCAAGCTATAAAAGAAGCTAGTATGCTTCGTTCCCGGCGATATACCAACCGACGGTTAGGAGAGTTCTTGAAGGAATTGGATTTGACCGAGGGAAGAGCGACGGGTATTCCAACCATTCAACAGAAGTTGAAGGAAAATGGTTCGCCTCGCGCGACAATCGAAACAGATGAAGAGCGAACATATTTTTTGATTGACATTCCTTGTAGGTCGGATTGCTTGGGAATACAAGTAGGCAAAAATAACAAGAAAGAATGCAAGAAAGAGTGCAAGAAAGAGTGCAAGAAAGAACTGTCTGATATTCAGGCTCTTATTTTAAAAATATTATCTAGGGAAAATAAGACTACTATAGCAGATTTAGCAAGAAAGACCGGCCTTTCTGCAAGAAAGATTTCAAGCGAACTAAAGGCTTTGCGAGAAGATTTTCACGTTCTTAAACGTGAAGGAGGACGTAAGGAGGGTCATTGGGTAATAGGTGACTTTTAAGGTTCTTCCGGAAAATGGAGTGATTCGATGTGGACACATAGAAGACAACTTGAACAACTTTTACAACAAGTAACAACTCTTTCGGTAAGCCATGAGCAGAACTGAGCTTGCTCAAGTTATGCCATGGCGAGAAAGAGTGCCATGTAATGGAACAGCTTCGCGGGGACATCGCCTCTTCGAGGCCCATGCTGACCAAGGGTTGCTGCAAGGGAAACAACTATGAACAAAACCTATCACTCGATTTTCCGGATGAACAAAAAAATACTCCACTAAAAGAGAGTTTCTCTGATTTTATTTGTAACTTTGCCGTATCTATTGACGAATTCTCTTGTTTGTTTTGCAGCACTAAAACAGGTGAATTCTCTGAGATGAAATGATCCTGGGCAACTTATTATTGACCAGTCGCTTAAAGAACATAACAATCTATAGTGCTGCGGAATTAAAGTATAGTATTATGCTACTTAAAAAAGGAACTCTTCTTCAAGGAGGTAAATACAAAATAGAAAAAGTCTTGGGACAAGGCGGGTTTGGAATCACCTATCTTGCAACTCAAATCAACCTAAACAGAAAGGTTGCCATCAAAGAATTTTTCATGAAAGATATGTGCTGTAGAGAAGAAGACACAAATCAAGTATATTACATCTCCTCTGACAGTAATTTTGTTGATAATTTCAAAAACAAATTCATTAAAGAGGCTCAGACAATATCTTCTCTTAATCATCGAAATATAATTCGCATACATGACACTTTTGAAGAAAATGGCACTGCGTATTATGCAATGGAATATATTGATGGATGCTCGATTAGCGACATTTTGAAACAACAAGGTAAGTTGCAAGAGGATGTAGCAATACAATATATCAAAGAAGTAGCAGAAGCGCTTAACTACATACATAGCAAGCATATCAACCATCTTGACATTAAACCTAGCAATATTATGGTTCGCCAAGTTGATAATTCTGTCGTTCTCATTGACTTTGGTGTTGCGAAACAATATGATCTATTGACAGATGAAGGCACTACATCAACCCCTGTTGGCGTAAGTCATGGTTATTCTCCACTTGAGCAATATTCCGATGGAGGCGTGCAGAACTTTTCGCCACAGTCTGATATTTATGCCCTAGGAGCAACCTTATATACGATGGTTGTTGGTGAAAAACCACCACACGCTGTTAGCATCTCACAGAATGGCTCCCCTACCATCCCGAATACTATATCTCCAAATATTCGCAATGCGATAACTGCTGCTATGAAGCTAAAGCGCTCCGAGCGACCTCAAAGCGTTAGTAGTTTTGTAAATATATTAAATGGCCTGGATTGTAACGAAGAAACAGTAGTTATAACCAAGCAAAAAAAATCAAAAAGACCTATTGTATTAGCCTCAACGCTTTTGTTATTGATAGCAATAATCGCACTTAGTATGTTTGCTTGGAATCAGAATAAGACAGAAATATTGGCACTTGGCTCATTCAGTAAGAGTAATCAAGAATTAGTGAACGAGAAAGTTGAGCAGTACAAGAAAGAAGGAAAAATCATTCTAAACAAGTCTGACGACCCTACTGGCAAAGAGCACTATATCGTGTTTGCCGATGTGAAACAACAGACTATTGGTGTGGATACTCTAGGAGAAAAAGTGCAGATTATCAAACTTGCAGAAGCCAAACAAAAGGACTTTTGCCTTGCTTATGCTCAAGGCACCGAACCTTTTACTATTTACAGCATGAATACCGAGACGAAAGCTGCTAACGTCCGTGTTGTAGACAGCGTCACTTTCAAGAGCATATATGACGCCAACACAGAAGAAATTATGAAGGTGGAGTGCTATAAGGACAAATATATCCTAATGACCTGTCGTGAGGATAATTATGTTAGAAATAAGATTCTCTTTTTCAAGCAACCTTCTGTGGTGTTCCATTTGTGTGACGGCGCAATAGAGAAAACAGACGGGGGGGATCTGAATATTACAATCACGTCTTCAGAGATGTTTGGCATGACCATGCTTGACCAGGAATTTGTCCAAGCAATATTTCACGTCACACTAAATCCCGATGGCCTTATCAAGAAACAAGACGACAGCGTAAATTTTGGCGGAATAATGATCCCGACAAGAGCCTACGGTAATCCAGAAGAGATGCAAGAATATCTCAACAGAATAGAGAACGACAGGGAAGCAAACTTTGACAGGGATTTAGAGAAAGAAGAGGCTTTTCTGAAAGAGTGGCTTCTCAAGCACCCCGAATGTGCAGGTATGAGTGTGTGTAAGCAGATGGAGAGATGCCACCAAGACACTGGATTCGATTTCGACATCAACGGCAAAGCGTGCGATATGGGCGAATAAAGTTTGCCATTCATAGCTTCCAAAAGTAGAGTAGGAGGTAAATACTAATCATAGGTATTTATCTCCTACTTCGCATTTTACGCCCCCCACTCCACCGTACATGCGGTTTCGCATGCATTCTGCTTGACATACGAAACGAATGCTGTCAGATAAAACTTTTGTTTCCTCCCGAGGTTTCAAAATTTTCTCCACGAGGAATGCGATTTTGCCCACAGGTTAATCATGCGGATTCGACACAAGTTGGTCGTACAGTTTTGACCTAAAATCGGTCGTTGAGAATTATCGGAAAAAGACGAGGAGGACATAAAAACTTGACGCAACAAGACTACTTCGCATCAAGTCAGAAGACAACACTACCCTTTCTGTGAGAAGTGACTCCGAAGGGATTCAAACCCTTGACCTTCAGAACCGGAATCTGACGCTCTATTCAGCTAAGCTACGGAGCCAATTGATAAAAATCGGGTGCAAAGATACGGCATTTTTTCCAAACCGCAAAATAATCCTGCGAAAAAACGCCGTATCTTTGCCTCCAGGGTCAAGGGCAGCAAGACAAGGGTGGGAGCAATAGCACGTCAGGCCAGATCGAGGCTGAGGGATTGCACCAACCTGCCCACGGCAGTATTCTCCTTGACCAGTTGGTCGAGCGTCTCCTTGGGCGAGAGCAGCGGCTTGATCTCCTCCTGCTTGGCCAGACGGATGGAGACCTGCAGACTGCCATTCTTCAGGCATTTGGCCAGCGTGGCACGGATGCGGCTCTTGATGGTCAGCATCTGGTCGTAGAGGATCTGATTCTCCGCCACGATCTCCACGTTGGGATAGTCGGTAATGACAGGACTGAGGTTTCTCATTCGCGTGGACATAGCCCGCATGTTCTCTGGCATACGGGTGCACATCGCGCGCCACTGGACGAGGAGATCCTCCTCCGTGAAGGCGTTGCGCTCCTCGGCATTCTCCACCTCCACCGTCTGCTCCGCCGTGGGTTTATCCTTGTGGGTCAGGATATCGCCAAAGGACATTCCCATGCTGCGCCCGAGATTGAGCTTGGCCGACTTCAGCGCCCCTGCGGGAGGAGCCGTCCTAACTGTCTCGGAAGACTGCTGAGTTGGCTTGGTTTCCGTCCTTTGGTCAGCCTTTTGGTCAGCAGACTGCGACTGATCCGTAGCCGGCTGCACAGTCTGCTGGGCGTGTTGCCGTTTTCTCTGTGCAACCGGGGCCACCTGCGCGCCCCTTTCTGGCTGCACCTGTCGGAGTAGTTTCTGAAACAGGGTTTTCAACTGCTTAGGGCTACGCCCCGCACCCGCCGCATCGTCCTCGGGCTGGGTGATCTGCGCGATCTCGATGAGCGTCAGTTCCACGAGCAAGCGCTTGTTGGACGACTGGCGATACTGCACGTCGCAACGGTTGGCAATGCGCAGCGCTTGGTAGAGGAAGCGGGCCGGACACTTCTGCGCCTGCTCCCGATACTGCTCGCGCTGGCGGTCGCTGACCTCCAGGAGCGGCAAGGTCTGCGGGTCCTTGGCCATGAGCACATTGCGGATGTGGCTGGCCAGTCCGACGATGAAGTTGCCCCCATCGAAGCCCTTCGCCAGCACGCCGTTGAGGAGCAGCATGATGTCGGTCACCTTGTTATCCAGGGCCAGGAAGACGGTCTTGAAGTAGTTGTCGGCATCGAGGACGTTGAGGTCTTCGATGGTCTTCTCGAAGGTGACATTGCCCTGCGAGAAACTCGCCACCTGGTCGAAGATGGAGAGCGCGTCGCGCATACCGCCGTCGGCCTTCTCCGCTATCACGCCCAGGGCCTCCTCCTCATAGGAGATTTTTTCGCGGTCGGCCACCATCTTCAGTTGCTGGATGATATGGGCCACGGACATTCGCTCGAAGTCGTAGATCTGGCAGCGCGAGAGGATGGTGGGCAGGATCTTGTGCTTCTCGGTCGTGGCGAGGATGAAGATGACATGGGCGGGCGGTTCCTCCAACGTCTTGAGGAAGGCATTGAAGGCCTGCTGCGAGAGCATGTGGACCTCGTCGATGATAAAGACCTTGTAGCGGCCCACCTGCGGAGGGATGCGGGTCTGCTCCATGAGCTGCTTGATCTGATCGACACCATTGTTGGACGCGGCATCGAGCTCGAAGATGTTGAAGGAGCGGCCCTCCTCAAAAGCCTTGCAACTCTCGCAGGCGCCACAGGCCTCGCCGTTGTCGGTGGGGTGCTCGCAGTTGATGGCCTTGGCAAAGATGCGCGCACAAGTGGTCTTTCCCACACCGCGCGGACCGCAGAAGAGGTAGGCGTGGGCCAGTTTGCCCGACTTGACCGTATTGCGGAGAGTGGTGGTCAGCGCGTCCTGGCCGACGACGTCGGAAAACTTCATCGGACGGTATTTGCGCGCAGAAACTATATATTCGTTCATTGGCTGAGTTAGGTTTTGGCCTGATGTCGGCGACGCAAGACGGGCAACCCCTATCCCCGCCGCAACCAAGCGCCCCAAGGCGCCCGCAGGCTTTATCACATTGCAAAGGTAGCAAAAAGTTGGTAACAATCCTCGCGTCCATCCACATTTTATGGTTAAATAGATAAAAAATGCAAGAGCGTTTGCCCTTTGTATGCTTTTAAATACTTACTTTTGCAGAAACAAAAATCGAACGTGATTAAGATTACCGGACATATCGTCAGAATCCTCAGCCGCTTCAAATACCACATCGTGGTGGTGATGGGCGTGCTCTATGTCGGCTTCTTGGGCGACGACTGCTTCATGAAGCGCTTCGAGTACGACTACAGGATCTCTGATCTACAGGACGAGATCGCCAAGTATGAGAAGGTCTATCAGACCAACAACCAGCGGCTGCACGAGCTCCGGGCCGATTCCTCGGCCATGGCCCGCGTGGGTCGCGAGCGCTATTTCATGAAGACTGACGACGAGGACGTCTTCGTGCTGAGCGACGACGATAATTCGGACAACAACCCAGCTTTCTATGAAACAATTAAGTAAGGCAGAGACCTTCCTCTTCCTCGCCGGCGGCGTGCTGATGGTGGCGGGTGCCGGCTGCTATGTGTTCTTCATCCTCCAGGGCCTTGTCTGCTTCCTGGTGCTGGCGGGAAGCCTGCTCTTCGCCGCCATGCAAGCGCGCCAGCGCTATGAGGGCACCAGCATCACGCTGCGCCGTCTGCGCCGCATCCAGTTTTTCGCCCTGGCCTGCTTCGTCTGTGCCGGCGTGTTCATGGTCGAGGACTGCTACCACCTCCTCAAGCCCTGGTTTGCCCAGTCCATCTCGGGCGATGCCAACTACGTCAATATCTTCCACAACAACTGGGTGGTGGCGCTGCTGATAGGCGCCCTGCTGGAGATGTACACCACCCACCGCATCGGCCACGAGCTGCGTAAAGAAGAGCAAGAGAACCATCAATAACGAAATCTAAAAGGATCTGTCGCCGAGACCGCCTCGGCCAAATGGTCAAACATATTATGAACAAGATCGTCTATACTATTACCGCACTCCTGTCGCTCACCTCCTGTGCCGGCACCTACGACATACAGGGTTCCTCCAACGTGTCGGACCTTGACGGCCAGAAGCTCTATCTGAAGGTGACGAAGGACGGCAACCTGACCAACCTCGACTCCTGCGACGTCGTACACGGTCAGTTCTCCTTCAGCGGCAAAGTAGATAGCGCCCACGTCGCCCGCATCTTCATGGACGACAAGGACCTCTCGCAGCCCGTCGTCATCGAGCAGGGCAACATCAGCATCAAGCTCGACAACACACAGCAGAAGGTCAGCGGCACACCGCTCAACGACAAACTCAACAAGTTTTGGAACCGCTTCGTGCAGATCCGCAACCAGTATGCCGACATCGACCACGAGCAGAGCGCGGCCATCATGAACGGACAGGACGAGGCGGCGGTCAACATCCGGCTGGCCAAAAAAGCCATCAAAGTCTTTGAGCAGGGCGACAAACTCTTCACGAAATTCGTGACGGACAACTTCGACAACATCCTGGGTCCGTGGGGATTCTTCACCCGCATCCAGTATGACACCACGCCCGACGCCTACCCCGTCTGGCTCAACGACTACCTCTTCGCCACCGCCCTCGACGGTCTGCCCTCGTGGATAGAATTTATCATGGCCAAGGCACCCGACAACTTCAAGAACGACCCCGACGTGAAGCAGTTCTACCAGCACTTCCAGGAGACCTTGCAGCGCAACAACGGCACGATGGAGGACGTGCCAGCCGTGCCCATGAGCGAAGGCGACGCCAACGTGGCTCCGATCACGCCCAACCAGATGGCGAGCGACTCCATATCTTATTAGACTTCCATTCCCCTATACCTATTATATATAGACACAGAGAATCATGAGCACGCTGATCAAAAACGGCACCCTCGTCAATGAGGGCGTGTCGAGACAAGGCATCATCACCATAGGCGACGACGGACGCATCGCCTCCATCGGGACGGAAGCCCCTCTGGCGGAGGACCACTACGACCACGTCATCGACGCGGCAGGATGCTATGTGCTGCCAGGCGTCATCGACGAGCACGTCCACTTCCGCGAGCCGGGCATGACGGAGAAGGCGACGATACGCAGCGAGAGCCGTGCAGCAGCCTACGGCGGCGTGACCTCCTATATGGAAATGCCCAACACCGTGCCCACCACTACGACGGAAGCGGCCTGGGAGGACAAACGGCAGCGGGGAAGGAAAGACAGCGCCGTCAACTACGCCTTCTACCTCGGCGCAACCAACAACAACGCCGAGACGCTCCGTCAGGCCGACTGGCAGCATACGCCCGCCATCAAACTCTTCATGGGATCATCGACGGGCAACATGCTCGTGGACCGTGGCGAGGCACTGAAAGAGGTATTCCAGTTGGCTGCCAAGCTCGACATTCCCGTCGTGAGCCACTGCGAGGACGCCACCCTCATCAGCGAGAACATGCGATTGGCCAAGGAGCGCTATGGCGAGGATCCTGCCGTGGAGCACCATCCCGAGATCAGAAGCGAGGAGGCCTGTGTTCGGTCCACCGCCCTGGCCCTCCAGTTGGCTACCGAGGCAGGAGCAAGACTCCACGTGGCCCATATCTCCACCGCCCGCGAACTGGAGATGATCGCCGCCCATGGCGATGCCAACATCACCGCCGAGGCCGTGACGGCACACCTACTCTTCACGGACAAGGACTACCAGCGACTGGGCACCCGTATCAAATGCAACCCTGCCGTCAAGACTGCCCACGACCAAGAGACCTTGATCGAAGGACTGACCGACGGACGCATCCTCACCATCGCCACAGATCACGCCCCTCACCTACCCTCGCAGAAAGAGGGAGGCTGCGCACGGGCCGCTTCGGGAATGCCCATGGTGCAGTTTAGCCTCGTTGCCATGCTGGGACTGGTCGATGCGGGACGGATTACAATCGAGCAACTGGTGGCGCTCATGGCCCACCATCCGGCTCAATACTTCCACGTCAGAGAGCGCGGTTTTCTGCGCCCAGGCTACCATGCCGACATCGCCATCGTGCGCCCCGACAGTCCGTGGACGCTGACGAAGGCAGAGATACAAAGTCCGTGTGGATGGAGCCCCCTGGAGGGAAAGACCTTCCGCTGGCGCGTGGAGCAGACCCTCTGCAACGGCCACCTCGTCTATGACCGCGGCACCTTCGACGAGGGCTACCGCGGCGAGGAACTGGAGTTTGACCGTACCAAATAGCCTTTGACAGATCAAGATAACATCTGACCATTCAAGATAGAAGCACTCAGAGCCCGTGATAGCAAGAATCGTCATCCCCCTCCTGTTGGTCATCGTCCTCTCCGACCTCTATATCGACGTCCACTATTTCCGCCGCCGATATAGTCTGCCGTGGTGGCTGCGACTATTGTGGTGGGTGCCTTGCATCGCACTCTCGACCTATACCATCACCCTCGCGTCGCTCCCGAGTTTTGCTCCCTCCGACCTTGCCTGGCTCAACACCTATTTGCTCCTGCTGGGCCTCTTCGTCGGTCCGAAGGCCATCTTTGCCCTGTGCTCCTTCCTCGGGTCGTGTCTGATGCGGCTGACAGGCTGGCCGCGCATCAACCTGGGCCACTACATCGGCATCCTGCTGGGCTGTGGCGGCGTGCTGGCCTATATCTATGGTCTGACCGTCGGCGTGAGACAGGTGAAGGTAAACCACCTCACGCTGCAGTTTGACGACCTCCCCGCAGCCTTCGACGGCTACAAGATCCTCCATATCTCCGACCTCCACCTCGGCACCTTCTACGGCTGGCGACAGAAGATTCTCCAAGCGGAGATGGACTCCATCGCCCGGCAGCACGCCGACCTGATGGTCTTCACGGGTGACGTGCAGAACATCCGTCCCCAGGAGATCTTTCCCCACACCGACCTGCTGCGCAGTACGACCCAGGGCATGGTCTCCGTACTCGGCAACCACGACTATGCGAGCTACGCCAAAGACACTCACGAGGCTCAGGACCGCCTGCTGCGCCTGCTCGTAGAGACAGAACAAAACGCCCTGGGATGGCGGTTGCTGCGCAATGACCATCTCGTCATCAGACGCGGTGGCGACTCCCTCGTCGTGGCAGGCACGGAGAATGACGGCGAACCACCCTTCCCCAACCTTGCCGACACGAGGAAGTCCCTTGAGGGCGTGCGGCCAGGGGCATTTGTGGTGATGCTGCAACACGACCCCTCGGCCTGGCGACGAGATATACTGCCCAATACCACGGCCCAACTGACGCTGAGCGGACACACCCACGGCGGACAAATGCAGTTCTTCGGACACCGGCCGACCCAATGGCGAGGCCGACCCGACAAGGGACTCTACGAGCAGCAGGGACGCTACCTCTACGTCAACACCGGACTGGGAGGGCTGGTGCCGTTCCGGCTGAACATGCCCAACGAGATCACCGTCATCACGCTCAGGACGAAGCACCGTCCGGCAGACCCGGTCGCCAAGGACAACTGACAAGAACATCCGAATCGATAATAACTCAATATTTTTTAAAACACACACACAACATGAAACTCATTTACAGGATTTATCAACTCTTCGTGGTCCTGCCTTTCCTCATCTTCTGTTCCATTGCCTGTGCGCTGGTGACGACGATCGGATGCACGCTGGGCGACGGACACTACTGGGGCTACTACCCCGGCAAATGGTGGGCAAGGTTCATCATCTGGGTCAGCCTGCTCCCCATCAAAGTGGAAGGACGGGAACATCTGCGCAAGGACCAGAGCTACGTCTTTGTCAGCAACCACCAGGGATCGTTTGACATCTTCATCATCTACGGCTTCCTGGGCCGCAACTTCAAGTGGATGATGAAACAGGGACTGCGCAAGATACCCTTCGTGGGCAAGGCTTGCGAGGCAGCCCACCACATCTACGTCGATAAGCGCGGCCCAAGCAAGATTCGCCAGACCTACGACCAGGCACGCGAGGTGCTCCAGCAGGGCATGTCGCTGGTGGTGTTTCCCGAGGGAGCACGAACCTTCACTGGCCACATGGGCGTGTTCAGAAGAGGTGCGTTCATGCTGGCTGACGAACTCCAGTTGCCGGTCTGCCCGCTGACGATCAATGGCGCCTTCGACGTGATGCCCCGCATGCGCGACTGGCGCTGGCTGACGTGGCACCGGCTGAGCCTTACCATCCACGAGCCCATCTACCCCACCACGCAGGGACCGGAGAATGTCAAGACCACGATGGACGAAGCGTATAAGCGCGTGATGTCGGGACTGGTCAAGGAATACCAGGGTTTTGTGGAGAACCCCGATCAGTAAGGGATTTGTGGGACTCCGACCAGCAAGAACAAGGAGAAACCCGCGGGGGTTAAACTTTTTTATCCTCATCCTTGCGCCCTTTCAAGTAAAAAGCATTATCTTTGCAAACAATATCAATCCAACCTATTATGGAGAAGAGCGACAGCATCATCATCATCCCGACGTACAACGAGAAGGAGAACATAGAGAAGATCATACGAGCCATCTTCGGCCTGGAGAAATACTTTCACATCCTGGTCATCGACGATGGCAGTCCCGACGGTACGGCCGACATTGTCCACCACCTGATGGAGGACGAGTTCAAGGGCCGCCTCTTCATCGTGGAACGAAGCGGAAAACTGGGACTTGGCACGGCCTATATCGCCGGATTCAAGTGGGCTTTGGAACGCGACTACGGCTACATCTTCGAGATGGACGCCGACTTCAGCCACGACCCCAACGACCTGCCACGCCTCTATGCCGCCTGCCATGACGAGGGCTACGACCTCAGCGTGGGCAGCCGCTACGTCAGCGGTGTGAACGTCGTCAACTGGCCGATGGGACGCGTGCTGATGAGCTATTTCGCCTCATGCTACGTCCGTCTGGTGACGGGTGTCAACATCCACGACACCACGGCAGGATTCGTCTGCTACACTCGGCGCGTGCTGGAGACCATTCCCCTCGACGAGGTGAGATTCAAGGGCTACGCCTTCCAGATCGAGATGAAGTACACCGCCTACAAGATTGGCTTCAAACTCAAGGAGGTGTCCGTCGTCTTCACCAACCGCCGCGAGGGCACGAGCAAGATGAGCGGAGGTATCTTCTCCGAAGCGCTTTTCGGCGTCGTCCGCCTGCGCCTGGATGGCTTCTTCCGCCGCTATCCGAAGATCAAGGCATAAGAAGAAAGGCTTAGGGGGAGCACCAAAACGCCGGACACCGCCAGGGTGGCTTGCCGATGACAGAAGAGCGACCGTGGACCTGCGATCATACGGTCCCAACAAAGCATACGGCCAAATAACGCATACGGTTCAACAACGTATTACGGTTCAACAACGTTTTACGGCTCAACAACGTATACGACCCAAACAACGCGTACAAATACGAACTGCGTCTAAAAGCGAGTTTCACCCACAAGGGATTCTCCTGGCGCTTCGTCCTTGTAGGAGTTGTTTGGGTTGTCCGTTTTAGGTGATTCGTTTTGATTTGCTCCCGATCCCGCCAGGGCAATACGGCGACCTGGGCCGACCTGGGCCGAAAGCCTCACTTTGCATAGCGTGTGCAAAAACTGTGCAACAAAGCCATGACAAAGGCAAAAAAGATGCGCAAATAGTTGGTTCATTGGCGAGTTTATCGTACCTTTGCAGCAACTTCGCGGCCCATCCATAGCCTCGCCCCCTTGTCGGGACGATGGAGAAAGGGCTTGGCGAGGCTTCATTTTTAGATTGTTTTCATGGAACAAGAGAGATTATTCCCCAACTATATCTTTGAGACCAGTTGGGAGGTCTGCAATAAGGTGGGCGGCATCTACACCGTGCTTTCCACTCGGGCGAGGACGCTCCAAGACCGGATCCACGACCAGTTGATTTTCATCGGGCCAGACTGCTGGCAGGACCGCCCGTGCCCCTACTTCGAGGAGGAGAGCCTCTTCCCCGAATGGGAGGACGTGGCCCGCTGCGAAGGTCTGCACGTGCGCGTAGGACGCTGGACGATCCCGAGCCGCCCCGTAGCCGTTCTGGTCGATTGGCGCCCGCTTTTCGACGAGAAAGACGCCTTCTACGGCCGCCTCTGGCAGCAGTTTGGCGTGGACAGCCTCCACGCCTTTGGCGACTACGACGACTCCGTCCTCTTCGGCTGGGCCGCCGCCAAGGTGGTGGAGAGTTTCTACCGCCACTACCGTCTGGACGACCAGCGTGTCGTGCTCCACGCCAACGAGTGGCAGACGGCCTCCGCCGCCCTGGTGATCCAGAAGCTCGTGCCCCAGGTAGCCACGATCTTCACGACCCACGCCACCTGTATCGGACGCAGCATTGCGGGCAACAACAAGCCGCTCTACGACTATCTGTGGGCCTACAACGGCGACCAGATGGCACAGGAGCTCAACATGGAGAGCAAACACTCGATCGAGAAGCAGGCAGCCCACCACGTGGACTGCTTCACGACCGTGAGCGAGATCACGGCCCGCGAGTGTGCCGAACTGCTCGACAAGCCCGTCGATGTGGTGCTCCCCAATGGTTTCGACAACAGTTTCGTGGCCGTCGGACCGCAGTTCACGCGCAAGCGCAAGACGGCCCGCAAGCGGCTGCTGGCCATAGCCAACGCCCTGCTGGGCACACAGATCGGCGACGAGGCACTGATCGTCTCCACCTCAGGACGCTACGAGTGTCGCAACAAGGGCCTCGACGTCTTCATCGAGGCGATGAACCGCCTCAGACACGACACCGACCTCCAGCGTCCCATCGTCGCCTTCATCGCCGTGCCAGGCTGGGTGAGTGGGCCGCGGGCTGACCTTCAGGAGCGGCTGCAGCAGCGCAAGAGCCATGACACGCCGCTGGAGAACCCCATGCTCACCCACTTGCTGGGCGACATGGACCACGACCAGATGGTCGGCATGATGCGCCACCTCGACATGGCCAACCGCCAGGAGGACAACGTGAAACTCATCTTCATGCCCTGCTACCTCACGGGCGACGACGGCATCGTCGATCTCAGCTACTACGACACCGTACTGGGCAACGACCTCTGCGTCTTCCCCTCCTACTACGAGCCCTGGGGCTACACCCCGCTGGAGGCCGTGGCCTTCCACGTGCCCTGCATCACGACCGACCTGGCCGGCTTTGGCCTGTGGGCCAACAGCGTCAAGGGCGCCAGTGCCAGTATCGAGGACGGCGTGGAAGTGGTCCACCGCACCGACTACAACTTCTCGGAGGTAGCCGACCACATCAAGGCCACCGTGGCACGCTTCGCCGCCATGACGCCCAAGGAGGTGCGCGCCTGCCGGAGCAAGGCCGACAAACTCTCAAAGAAGGCCCTGTGGAGCGAGTTTATCCCCTACTACGAGGAGGCCTACGACCTCGCGCTGCGCAAGGCCGAAAAGCGGGTGGAATAGAAGGGCCAAGGATGCGCCCCGACACTCCGCTCTATCCATTATATATATAGAAACAACATTACAACAATAGATAACACTACACGCTATGAAGATCAAATCGGATTATTCCAATTTGCCCCAGTGGAAGGAAGTGAACGTCAAGTCGTCACTGCCGAAGGAGCTGGACTGCCTCAACGAACTGGCACACAACCTTTGGTGGGCATGGAACTATGAGGCCCGCAACCTCTTCAAGAGCCTCGACGAGAAACTCTACGAGGAGGTGGGCCACAACCCCGTTCTGCTCCTGGAGCGCCTCAACTACGACCGCAAGGAAGCGATCGTCAAGGACAAGGAGCTGATGCGCAAGGTCCACAACGTCTATAAGCAGTTTCGCGAGTACATGGACGAGGAAGTCAACAAGTCTCGCCCGTCCGTGGCCTACTTCTGCATGGAGTTTGGCCTCAACCAGGTGCTGAAGATCTACAGCGGCGGCCTGGGCATGCTGGCCGGCGACTACCTCAAGGAGGCTTCCGACTCCAACGTCGATCTCTGTGGTGTCGGCCTGCTCTATCGCTTCGGCTACTTCACGCAGTCGCTGTCGATGGACGGTCAGCAGATAGCCAAATATGACGCACAGTACTTCAACGCGCTGCCCATCGAGCGCGAGCTCGACGCCAACGGCAACCAACTGGTGATCGATATCCCCTACCAGAACTACCAGGTCCACGCCCTTGTCTGGCACGTGAACGTGGGACGCATCAAACTCTACCTGCTGGACACGGACAACGAGATGAACTCCGAGTATGACCGCCCCATCACCCACAACCTCTACGGCGGCGACAACGAGAACCGCCTGAAGCAGGAGATCCTGCTCGGCATCGGCGGCACCCTCATGCTCAAGAAACTCGGCATCAAGAAGGACATCTACCACTGCAACGAGGGCCACGCCGCCCTGTGCAACCTCCAGCGCCTGTGCGACTACATCCAGGACGGCCTCTCCTTCAACGAGGCCATGGAGCTGGTGCGCGCCTCGTCGCTCTATACCGTCCACACCCCCGTGCCGGCCGGCCACGACTACTTCGAGGCAGACCTCTTCGGCAAGTACATGGGTGGCTATCCCGAGAAGCTGGGCATCAGCTGGGATGAGTTTATCGGCATGGGCCGCATCAACGCCGACGACCACAACGAGAAGTTCTGCATGAGCGTCTTCGCCTGCAACACCTGCCAGGAAGTCAACGGCGTGTCGAAGCTCCACGGCTGGGTGAGCCAGAAGATGTTTGCCCCGATCTGGAAGGGCTACTACCCCGAGGAGAACCATGTCGGCTACGTCACCAACGGCGTCCACTTCCCCACCTGGACGGCCACGGAGTGGCGCAAGCTCTACGACTCCTACTTCGACGACAACTTCCTCTACGACCAGAGCAACGAGCGCATCTGGCACGCCATCTACGACGTGCCCGACGAGGAGATCTGGGAGACGCGCATGGCGCTGAAGAAGAAGCTCGTGAAGTATATCCGCGACAAGTTCACACAGCAGTGGCTCCGCAACCAGGGCGACCCCGCCAAGGTGATGTCCATCATCCAGCGCATCACGCCCAACGCCCTGATGATCGGCTTCTGCCGCCGCTTCGCCACCTACAAGCGCGCCCACCTGCTCTTCACCGACCTCGACCGTCTGGAGAAGATCGTCAACGATCCCGACCGTCCCGTGCTCTTCTTCTTCTCGGGCAAAGCCCATCCCGCCGACGGTGCCGGCCAGGGCCTCATCAAGCGCATCTTCGAGATCTCCCGTATGCCGCAGTTCCTGGGCAAGATCATCTTCCTGGAGGACTATGACATGCGCCTGGCCCGCCGCCTCGTCAGCGGTGTGGATATCTGGATGAACACGCCGACGCGCCCGCTGGAGGCCAGTGGCACCTCGGGCGAGAAGGCCGAGATGAACGGTGTGGTCAACCTCTCCGTGCTCGACGGCTGGTGGGTGGAAGGCTACCGCGAGGGTGCCGGCTGGGCCCTGCCGCAGGAGCGCACCTATCAGAACCAGGCCTACCAGGACCAGCTCGACGCAGCCACCATCTACTCGCTGCTCGAGAACGACATCATCCCGCTCTACTTCAACCGCGGCCGCAAGGCCTACTCCGCTGGCTGGGTGAAGGTCGTGAAAAACTCCATTGCCACCATCGCCCCCCACTACACGATGAAGCGGCAGCTGGACGACTACTACGAGAAGTTCTACAACAAGGAGGCGGACCGCTTCAAGGAGCTGGTAGCCGACAACTACGCCAAGGCCAAGGAGATCGCCCTCTGGAAGGAGAACGTCGCCGCTCGCTGGGACGCCATCCATGTGGTCGATAAGGACGAGACGGCCCTTCTGGACGTCGCCACAGGCAAACCCGTTACCCTCTCCTACACCATCGACGAGCAGGGACTCAACGACGCCATCGGACTCGAACTGGTGACGCTCAGCAGCCATAGCGAGGACGACCTGCAGATCCACAAGGTGTATCCCTTCGAGATGGTGAAGCAGGAGGGCAACCTCTTCACGTTCAAGGTGACATTCGAGGCCGACGAGGCCGGCTCCTACAAGTGTGCCGTGAGAATGTATCCGAAGAACGACCTGCTTCCCCACCGTCAGGACTTCTGCTACGTGAAGTGGATCGACTAAGGACTAAGGGATAGTAAAAAAATCTATGCGAGGGGATGTCGTGGAAACTCTTTTTCCACACATCCCCTCGCCTCTTTCTTGGTCCACCACGGCCCGCAGGGCGCCTATCAGCCCACAATCTGTCGCCAAGCAGCATTTTTGCGCTTATAATTTTTCGGGTATTTAAGATTTTTCGTACCTTTGCGGCGATATGAGATTCTCCGTCAAATGTAACCATTGCGGCCAGACCTTCATCGCCGAGACGCAGAACTATGGCCGCATGAAATACCGCTGCCCATACTGCCAGTCGGTCATGGTTTGCCAGTTCGACCCGCCCAAGGTGTTTCGCACCCGCGCGCGGTCGGTCATCCCCGTAGCCGATAGTTCCCCCGTGACGGCCCATAGCCACCTGCCCATGGTCTCGTCGCGCCTTGTCACACCACCCGCGCCCCAGCCTGCCGACGCGCCCACGCCCGCCCCTGCTGGCGAGGAACAATTGCCGGAGGCCAGCGTCCACCAGTTCAAGAAGCGTGCCGAGGGATTTGCTGGTATGCTCCATTGGATCTGGTGCCACCTGAGCGTCTTCTGTCTGTGGAGCGGCGCGAAGATTCGCAAGTTTCAGGAGGACTACGAGGACGGCGACCTATGGATCTTCTTCGCCTTCAGTCTGCTCTTCGTCGTGGCCGTCTGTGTGGGCCTGTGGACGATGGCCGAGGTGACGACCCTCATCGCCGAGGGCAACTCGTGGCTCAAGAGCACCTACTACTCCATCAAGAATATGATCTGACGACATAGCCACGGTCATGGAGATACCCACCACGGAGGCAATAAACGGGCTCCGTTTTCGTTATATTAGCATGATGAAGAAGACACTTACAGCATGGGTGCTCGCCGCGCTCTGCCTCGTCTCCTGCGGTGTGGACAAAAACATCCGCAAGGGCGAGAAATTTCTGCAGTTGGGCGAGTACTATGACGCGGCGGCCCAGTTTAAGACCGCATACCAGCGCACCCCGCCCAAGGAGCGCGACAAGCGCGGACAGTTGTCGGCCAAGATGGCACATTGCTACGACCGCATCAACTCCTCCGAGCGTGCCGTCGCCGCCCTGCGCAACGTCATCCGCTACCACCAGGACGACGGCGAGACCCACCTGATGCTGGCCCGCAACCTCATGAAGTCGGGACGCTACGCCGAGGCCGAGACGGAGTTTCGCGCCGCCATCGACTCCATGCCCGACCACCCGCTGGCCACGCAGGGCCTCAAGGCCGCCCAGGACGCCCCGCGCATCAAGGAGCTCGGATCCAAATATACGGTGAAGCGGATGGAGATCTTCAACTCCCGCCGTGCCGACTACTCGCCGATGCTCTTCGGCGACGAGTTTGACCAGCTCTTTTTCTCTTCCACGCGCAACGAGGCGCAGGGCGACGAGCTGAGCGGCATCACGGGCACGAAGAACGCCGACATCTTCGTCAGCGAGAAGGACGAGAAGGGACGGTGGCAACGCCCCCGCACCATCGACTCGGGCCTCAACTCCGACTTCGACGAGGCCACGCCCGCCTTCAGCGTCGATGGACGCGAGATGTATCTCACGCAGTGTCCCACAGACCCCTCCTATCCCCGCTACGCCCAGATCGCCGTCAGCAAGCGCTCCGACGCAGCCTGGGGCAAGCCAACGAAACTGGAGATCAGCCGCGACACGCTCTCCAGCTTTGCCCATCCCGCCATCTCGCCCGACGGCAACTGGCTCTACTTCGTCAGCGACATGCCCGGAGGCAAGGGCGGCCTCGACATCTGGCGCGTGCGCATCACAGGAGGCGGCCTCGGCGGCGTGGAGAATCTCGGCGAGCCCATCAACACCCCTGGCGACGAGATGTTTCCCACCTTCCGCCCCAACGGCGACCTCTATTTCTCCTCCAACGGCCACCCCGGACTGGGAGGCCTCGACATCTTCATCGCCAAGGTGGGCAAGGACCGCCGCTACCACCTGGAGCATCCCGGCTATCCGCTCAACTCCCAGGGCGACGACTTCGGCATGACCTTCGAGGGCCCGCACAACAGGGGTTTCTTCTCCTCCAACCGTGGCGACGGCCGCGGATGGGACCATATCTATAGTTTCGAGTTGCCCGAGGTGGTCCAGACCGTCAAGGGATGGGTCTATGAGATGGATGGCTACGAGCTGCCCGCCGCCGAGGTATTCATGGTCGGCGACGACGGCACCAACCTGAAACTCTCCGTCAAGGGCGACGGCTCCTTTGAGCAGGTCGTCGATCCGGGCGTCAACTATATCATGCTCGCCACCTGCAAGGGCTATCTCAACCACCGCGTGGAGCTCCACGTCGATTCCGTCGATCAGTCGGAGGAATACACCCTGCAGTTTCCGCTGCCCTCCATCCGCGTGCCGGTGCTCATAGACAACATCTTCTACGACTTCGACAAGGCCACGCTGCGCCCCGAGTCGAAGACGGCGCTCGACGACCTCGTGAAGTTGCTCAACGAGAATCCCAACGTCACCATCGAGCTCTCTGCCCACACCGACTACAAGGGTCGCGCCGAGTACAACAAGCGCCTCTCGCAGCGCCGCGCCGAGTCGGTGGTGGCGTATCTGACCGAGCATGGCATCGCCCGCGACCGACTCACTCCCGTGGGCTATGGCAAGGAGAAGCCGAAGACCGTCCGCAAGAAGATGCTGGAGCGCTACCCGTGGCTCAAGGAGGGCGACGTGCTCACCGAGGAGTTTATCAAGAAACTCGACAAGGACAAGCAGGAGATCTGCAACCAGATCAACCGCCGCACCGAGTTTATCGTCCTGCGCACCACCTACGGCATGTTTGACGAGAAGGGCAACCTCAAGACCATGCCGACGCCGAAGCGCGACGAGACGGGTGACGACGACGACCTCATACTCATAGAATAACGACGCATGACACTTCCCGAGGAGTTTACCACCTACACGCGCGCCCTGATGGGCGAGGAGCGGTTTGCCCGCTTCCTTGGCGCGCTCGACGAGCCCGCTCCCGTGTCCATACGGGTCAATCCCTTCAAGGCCGAGGCCACGCCCGAGACCGGGGCAGACCGCGTGGTCTGGTGTCGTGGCGGCTACTATCTCGACAGCCGCCCAGCCTTCACCTTCGACCCCCTGCTCCACGCCGGAGCCTACTATGTGCAGGAGGCCTCGTCGATGTTCATCGACCACGTCGTCCGCCAGTTTGTCCACGTCCCCGTCACGGCCCTCGACCTCTGTGCGGCCCCGGGCGGCAAGACGACGTGTCTGCGTGCCGCCCTGCCCGAGGGGAGCCGTCTCTACAGCAACGAGCCTCATCCGAAACGGGCGCAGATCCTGGCCGAGAACGTCGTGAAGTTTGGCCACCCCGAAGTCGTCGTGACCAACAACTACGCCATCGACTACCAGCGCGCCGGCCTCCGCTTCGGCCTCATCCTCGCCGACATGCCTTGCTCCGGCGAGGGCATGTTTCGCAAGGACCCCGAGAGCATCGGCGAGTGGAGCCCGGCCAACGTGGAGAAGTGTGCCGCGCTGCAGCGGTCCATCCTTGCCGACATCTGGCCCTGCCTGCTGCCCGGCGGACTGCTGATCTACTCCACCTGCACCTTCAACGCCCACGAGAACGAGGACAACATCGCCTTTGCCGTAGAGGAACTGGGGGCCGAGCCGGTCGCCATCCCCGTGGAGGAGACGTGGCGGGTGGCAGGCCCGCTGACGGGACCCCATCCGATCTGCCGTTTCATCCCCGGCACTACCCGTGGCGAAGGACTGGCCGTGGCGCTGCTGCGCAAGCCCGAGACCGCGGCCGACCTGCCCACACGCGACCGCGGCAAAGGACACACGACGCCCTTGCTGCGCGTCCTGAGCGACGGCGTCAAGCCGCCCCAGGTGAAGGGCAAGAAGACTCTGCCCGACGTTTCCCAGGCGCTGACGATCCTCGACGAGGCCAATCCCTATCCTCGCGTGGATGTGGGCTACGACGAGGCCATAGCCTACCTGCGCCGCGAGTCCATCGCGCTGCCTGCGGCGGCCCCGAAGGGCCTCGTCACGGTCTGCCACGAGGGGTTCGCCCTCGGCTTTGCCAAGAACCTCGGGACCAGGGCCAACAACCTCTACCCCCAGGAGTGGCGCATCCGCAGCACCCACCGGCCCGAAGATCGGCCCGTCGTCGGCCTCACTCCCATCGTCCATCCATAAGAAGAAGAAACAAACAAGCTATATGCAACCCTACTTATCCTTATTAAACAGAATCCTCACCGAGGGCCACCAGAAGGGCGACCGCACGGGCACGGGCACGCTGAGCGTCTTCGGCCACCAGATGCGCTACGACCTCCAGGACGGCTTCCCTCTGCTCACGACCAAGAAACTCCACCTGAAGTCCATCATCTACGAGCTGCTGTGGTTTCTGCGTGGCGACACCAACGTGCGCTGGCTCCAGGACCACGGCGTGCGCATCTGGAACGAGTGGGCCGACGAGAACGGCGACCTCGGTCCGGTCTATGGCCACCAGTGGCGGTCGTGGCCCGACTACCGTGGGGGCACGATAGACCAAATAGCGCAGGTGGAGGAGATGATCAAGCGCAATCCCAACTCCCGCCGAATGCTCGTCACGGCGTGGAATCCGGCTGAGGTCGAGGACATGGCGCTGCCGCCGTGCCACTGCCTCTTCCAGTTTTATGTCGCCGACGGACGTCTCTCGCTCCAGCTCTACCAGCGGTCTGCCGACACCTTCCTCGGTGTGCCGTTCAACATCGCCTCCTACGCCCTGCTGCTGCAGATGATGGCCCAGGTCACGGGGCTCCAGCCTGGCGAGTTCGTCCACACCACGGGTGACACCCATCTCTACCTCAACCACCTGGAGCAGGCCCGACTGCAGCTCTCGCGCACCCCGCGGCCGCTGCCCACGATGCGCATCAACCCCGACGTCAAGAGCATCTTCGATTTCCGCTACGAGGACTTCGAACTGGAGAACTACGACCCCTGGCCTCATATCGCCGCGGAGGTATCCGTCTGATTCATCCAAAACATTCTTCAAGCTATGCATATCACTCTGATTGCTGCCGTGGCCGAAAACCGCGCCATCGGCCTCGACAACCAACTGATTTACCACATCCGCGAAGACCTGCGCCGCTTCAAGCAGCTCACCACGGGCCACACCGTCCTCATGGGGCGCCGCACCTTTGAGTCGCTGCCGAAGGGCGCGTTGCCCAACCGCCGCAACATCGTGGTCAGCCGCACGGTGGCCCACTTCGACGGCTGCGACACCTACCCCTCACTGGAGGAAGCCCTGCGCCACTGCGCACCCGAGGAGCAAGTCTTCGTCATCGGCGGACAGACCGTCTATGAGCAGACGCTGCCGCTGGCCCATCGCCTCTGCATGACCGAGATAGCGGCCACACCGTCGCGGGCCGACGCTTTCTTCCCGCCCTACGACGGATGGATCAAGGAGGCGGAGGAGCGCCACGAGGCCGACGAGGCCCATCCCCACGCCTTCGCCTTCGTCGACTACGTGAGACCGGCCGAATAGGCTTGGCCAGGTTTTTCGAAAAAGGCTTTTTTAAAAGAAACGGTCTTGGCTAGGCTTATTATTTAGGAAAGGGGCTTGGCAAGACTTATTACAAGGTAAAGACAAGAGCAGGCGGAAAACCCGAAAAACAAAACAAGTTTTCGGGATTTTCCGCCAACTACTCCCCCTGATTGCACCCAATTGCATAGTTGAACAATAAATATTGCACAATAGTTTTGGTACTGTGCATAAAAAACTATACCTTTGCACAAAATTTTTTAGATTGTGCAATGAAGCCGACACAGAGTTTCAACTCATATATAGAAAATAGCATCAAAGACAACTGGGATCGGGATGCGCTCACCGACTACAAAGGCGCGACGTTGCAGTATCACGACGTCGCGCGCAAGATAGCCAAGCTCCACATCCTCTTCCGCCACAGTGGTCTCCAGCCCGGCGACAAAGTGGCGCTCTGCGGGCGCAACTCCTCGGCCTGGGCCGCCGCCTTCCTGGCCACGATCACCTATGGTGCCGTGGCCGTCCCCATCCAGCATGAGTTTACGCCGGACATGGTCTATAACATCGTCAACCATTCCGAGTCGCGACTGCTCTTCGTGGGCGACGTTGTCTCGCCGACGATCGACGCCGGAGAGATGCCGGCGCTGGAGGGCATCATCTATATCCCCGACTTCTCGCTGACGATGTCGCGCTCAGAGACGCTCACCTTCGCGCGCGAACATCTTAATAAGCTCTTCGGCGAAGAATATCCGAAGGCCTTCGAGCGCAGCCACGTCAGCTACCACCAGGACAGCCCCGAGGAGCTGGCCCTCATCAACTACACCAGCGGCACGACCGGCTTCTCCAAGGGCGTGATGCTACCCTATCGTGCGCTGTGGAGCAATCTCGACTTTACGATGCGCAGCCTGGGCGCCAATATGGCCCCGGGGTCCAATGTGCTCTGCACGCTCCCCATGGCCCACATGTACGGCATGATGGTGGAGTTTTTCCTCAACTTCTGCTTAGGCAACCACCTCTTCTTCCTCACGCGCCTGCCCAGCCCGTCGCTCATCCAGAGCGCCTGTGCCGACATCCATCCCGCCATCGTCATCGTCGTGCCGATGGTCATCGAGAAGATCATCCGCAAGATGGTGTTCCCGCTCATCCAGCAGCGCTACGTCCACCTGCTGCTCAACATGCCGGTGGTCAACAAGAAGATCAAGGCGCGCATCCTCCAGCAGGTGAAGGATATCTTCGGCGGCCAGCTCTTCGAGATGATGTTTGGCGGCGCGGGGCTCAACCGCGAGGTGGAGGACTTCCTCCGCCATATCGGATTTCCCCTAGCCGTGGGCTACGGCACGACCGAGACAGCCCCGCTCATCACCTACAGCGACTACCGCGACTTCGTGCGCGGCACCTGCGGACGGGTGGTGGACAACATGGAGATACGCATCGCCAGTCCCGACCCAGCCAACGTGCCGGGCGAGATCCTCACGCGCGGCACGAACGTCATGCTGGGCTACTACAAGAATCCCGAGGCCAGCCACGCCGTGCTCGACAAGGACGGATGGTTTCACACCGGCGACCTCGCCACCATCGACGGTGAGGGCCACGTCTTCATCCGCGGACGCATCAAGAACATGCTTCTCAGCGCCAACGGACAGAACATCTATCCCGAGGAGATCGAAAACAAGCTCAACTCGATGATGATGGTCAACGAGAGCGTCATCATCCAGCGCGACAACAAGCTCGTGGGCCTCGTCCATCCCGACATGGACGCTGCCAAGCAGCTTGGCTTCTCCATCGGCGACCTCGGCGACGTGATGGAGGAAAACCGCAAGCAGCTCAACAGTCTCCTGCCCGCCTTCTGCAAGGTCTCGGCCATACAGATCCACGAGCAAGAGTTTGAGAAGACGCCCAAGAAGAGCATCAAGCGCTACCTCTACCAGAACGCCTGACGGCACGGGCCAAGCCATGGCCCCACGCCCGCTCACCTACAATAACGAATAGCTTTGCATAACGATAACAAGTAGCGACAGATGGAACAAATTCCTAGTTTTAACGCCCTCATCGAGAAGAGTATCATCGACAACTGGGATCTCGACTCGCTTACCGACTACAAAGGCAAGACGCTGCAGTATCACGATGTGGCGCGCAAGATAGAGAAACTGCACATCATGTTTGAGGCCTCGGGCGTGCAGCGGGGCGACAAGATAGCCCTCTGCGGACGCAACTCCGCGGCCTGGGCTGCCGCCTTCCTCGCCATCCTCACCTATGGCGCGGTGGCCGTGCCCATCCTCCACGAGTTCACGCCCGACCAGATCCACAACATCGTCAACCACAGCGACGCCAAGCTCCTCTTCATCGGCGACGTGGCGGCCACGCAGATCGACGCCACGAAGATGCCTGGACTGGAGGGCATCATCTACATCCCCGACTATTCGCTCGTGGTCAGCCGCACCGAACAGCTCACCTACGCCCGCGAACACCTCAACGAGATGTTTGGCAAGAAGTATCCGAAATACTTTCGCCAGCAGCACGTCCACTACTACCGCGAGCAGAGCCCCGACGAGCTGGCCCTCATCAACTACACCAGCGGCACCACCGGGCGCTCCAAGGGCGTGATGCTGCCCTACCGGTCGCTGTGGAGCAACGCCGACTTCGCCTTCCACGTGCTGGGCAAGACGCTCAAGCGCGGCGACAACGTCATCAGCATCCTGCCCATGGCCCACATGTACGGCATGGCGTTTGAGTTTATCTTCGAGTTTCTCAAGGGCATGCACATCTACTATCTCAACCGCGTGCCCTCTCCCGCCGTCATCGCCCAGGCGCTGGCCGACGTCAAGCCGCGCATCATGATCGCCGTGCCGCTGGTCATTGAGAAGATCATCCGCAAGAAGGTGTTCCCCAAGTTGCAGAACAACAAGATGCGACTGCTCATGGCCATGCCCGTCATCAGCAAGAAGGTGCGCGCCGCCATCCTCGCCCAGGTGAGCAAGGCCTTCGGCGGCAACCTCTACGAGGTCATCATCGGCGGTGCTGCGCTCAACGGCGAGGTGGAGGCCTTTCTGCGCAAGATTGGCTTCCCCTATACCGTGGGCTACGGTGCCACGGAGTGTGGCCCCATCATCTGCTACCGCGACTGGCAGACCTTCGCTCAGGGATCGTGCGGACAGGCCGCCTACCACCAGGAGGTGCGCATCGACAGCAGCGACCCTGCCAACGTGCCGGGCGAGATCCTCACCAAGGGTCCCAACGTCCTGCTGGGCTACTACAAGAATCCCGAGGCCACCCAGGCGGCGATAGACGCCGAGGGATGGTTCCACACGGGCGACCTCGGCACGATGGACGCCGATGGCAATGTCTATATCAACGGCCGATCCAAGAACATGCTCCTCGGATCCAACGGCCAGAACATCTATCCCGAGGAGATCGAGGACAAGCTCAATTCGCTGCCCCTCGTCGGCGAGAGCATCGTCGTGCAGCGGGGCGACAAGCTCGTGGGCCTCGTCCATCCCGACTACGACGAGGCGAAGCTCCTGGGTCTCAACAACGAAGACCTCAAGGGCGTGATGGAGCAAAACCGCCAGCAGCTCAACCAGGTGGTGCCCGCCTACAGCAAGGTGGCCGAATTTGAGATCCTGGAGGAGGAGTTTGAGAAGACACCAAAGAAGAGTATCAAGCGCTACCTCTACAAATAGGACTGGTCCCGGGCCGACCACCGCGCCGGCCCCGCCACCCGCGTCGCAACACACCAACGCCCCCAGCCGGAAGTCGTTCTCCAGCCGGGGGCGTCTTGCGTTCACTTTCTTTTTTGCTCTCTCGCGCGAGAGCGATCTGTACGGCCTTGTTTTAGCCCAATATGCGGTCTCTTGTCAGAGCGCCCTGTTCTATCTTGCTGCGAAATAGACACTCTCGTGTACGGCTGCGCGAAGCTGGTAGAGACCGGCCTGGTCCTGCGTGACGTCCATCTTCTTGCCGTCGGGCAGCGTGGCGCGGATCGTGCCGTCGTCGTTGAAGCGAAAGAGCTCCTTCAGGGCGCCATTGTCCTTGTAGTTCCAGCTCTTCTCCTTCTTGTTATATACCAAGTAGGACTTCTCGCCGTTGGGGTCCGTTATCTCATAACCGTTCTTGAGCGTCTTCACGGCATACATCCTGCCGTCCTGACCCATCACTTCCTTTGTCTCTCCCACATGGGCAATGACCTTGCTGTCAGTCCAAAACTCCACCGTGTTGAGCACCAGGAGGTCGGCCAAGCCACAGACGGCATAGGCGGGACTGATCAAGATGAAGACCAGCTCGTTGACAAACTTGTTACTCAAGCCCTTGTTCCAGTCCAACAGTTTGTTGGTCAGTCCGAAAGAGCCGATACATGAACTCAAGGTCACCGCGCCTACCAACAGGGCGAGAACAGTTTTCATTGCGGTTTTTCTCATTTTCAAATCGCTTATTTGTTACCAATAGATTTATCGCTGCAAATATATGGCTTTTTTTGCATATACCGCAAAGATCAAGCTATATTATTAGTCGGGTGGTATAAAAAAGTCGATTCTTACTGCGCCTGACCGTGAGCTGCTGCCGCATGTTTGTCGTCGTTTTGCCGTGGCTACACAGCCGCCATGCAGCTCGTCACGCCGAGGGCCGTGGCGATGGCCGTGAGGATCGAGATGGCGGTCTGAATGATGAAGCGCCATACCTGTCTTTTCTTTTCATCCATAATTTTTCTTTTCGTTTAAGGGTTTGACAAATGAAGTCTTTTCTTTCATTTCTTTGACAATGTTAGGACATCCTAAGAAGACAACCTATACAACTTTTATATTATTTTACAATCAAGTTTGCTTTGTCCACTCAATATCCTCAATGTCATTAGGTTGAGTTAAGAAAA
>ENA-ORRO01000201-ORRO01000201.1-human-gut-metagenome-genome-assembly--contig:-NODE-201-length-52688-cov-29.142971_pt1 | contig 52688 bp, 46 predicted proteins | sample MGYA00242176_ERZ509136 | MGnify/ENA primary metagenome ERZ509136 (study PRJEB26280, sample SAMEA2338644) | human gut metagenome | biome: human gut; feature: human-associated habitat; material: faeces...
CCGCCTTTCTTAATCAGCTTATATTGGAAACGGGTATTCTTCTTTGAGAGCTGAACGGTTATATTGTCGTAGGCAAGTCTGGTTTTCTTGATTTCATTCAAGCTGTTATACTTGCTCATATCATTGAGATAGCTTGCAAGTATTGTATCCTGCGTATGGCGGACAAGGATATAATCCTTGGTTTCAGCAAACTGCATCACGCACTCTGGCATACCGCCGACCACAAGATACTGACGGTAAAGCTGCATTGCGGCATCGTGCAAAGCAGAAGGCAACGGCGTATCGGTTTGGAAGCACTTTTTAATCTGCTCCACCAAATCGTCCTCACCGAGAGCCAACATAAATTCCTCCATATCCATAGGATAAAGCGTTTTCATATCGACCTTTCCTACGGGAAAAGAGAATTTCGCCCTGTTGACCGCAACGCCGAGCAAGCTGCCTGCGACAATGATGTGATAATCTGGAGCGTTCTCGCAAAAGTATTTGAGCGAGGTCAAAGCCCTTTCGCAGAGCTGCACCTCATCAAAGACTATCAGCGTTTTTTCCTTTACGATAGTCTGACCTGCGATATGGGACAGAATCGGTATCAGATAATCGGGGCTGATGTTTTCATCAAAGGTTTCGTTCAGCTTTGGATTGGTTTCAAAGTTGAAGTATGCCACATTTTCGTAGTGGGTGCGCCCAAACTCCAGAATGGAATAGGTCTTTCCGACCTGTCTTGCGCCCTGTAAAATAAGGGGCTTGCGGTGTTCGCTTTCTTTCCACGCTTCCAAGAAGCCCATAATCTTTCTATACATAAGCAGTCCTCCTTAAAGGTACTGACCATAGTATAGCAGATATTCGTGTAAAAATCAATGAAATTTCCTTGAATTTTCACACTAATCAACACGATTATTTTTAGCAACCTCTCACGATACGACACGAACACCGCAATTTCTGCATTTTATACCTCTCCGAACTTGGTCGTCATCAGCTTGTAAAGCTCGGTATTGCGAGGGAACTTGTTGACAAACGGCACAAGAGAGCTGCCGACCTTGAGAAGCCCCTGTCCTGCGCCGACATTCGTGATATAACTGAGCTGAAGGTCGGAGATATTAAGGAGCTTGGCAAGCTCGATACGGTCTGTGGACGCTTGGTTGAGCATAATGATAAACTCGCTGTTGGCGAGCATTGTCCTTGCCGTGTGACTCTGCAAAAGGTCGTCCACATTCTGCGTAATGCCCGTGCAGTACGCACCGTATTTTCTTACTCTTTTCCAGAGCGTAAAGAGGAAGTTGGCGGAGTATTCGTGCTGAAAGAGCAGATAAATCTCATCAATAAAAATGAAAGTGTTTCTGCCTTTGGCTCTGTTCTGGGTAATACGGTTCAAGATGCTGTCAAGAACAACAAGCATACCGATAGGCTGTAACTGCTTGCCGAGGTCAAGAATGTCATAGCAGATAAGGCGGCTGTGGGTATCCACATTCGTATGCTTGGCAAAGGTGTTCAAAGAGCCATCCGTGAAAAGCTCAATGGCAAGGGCGATTTCCTGCGCTTCTGGCTCGTCCTGCTTCAACAGCTCCTCACGGAAGTCCTGCAAGGTCGGCGGCGTTCCCATATAGTTGCCTTGCTGATAGTGCCGATACACCGAAGCGGTACAGCGGTCAATGATAGATTTCTGCTTTGCGCCAAGACTGCTGCCGCCGATGAGCTGTTCGCAAAGGGACAAAATAAACTCTGATTTCAAGATAACGGGGTTTGCACCGTCACCGTAATCGGAGTTCATATCCATAGCGTTGATATGGTTTTCGCTCGTTGCTGAGATGTGAATGACCTCGCCCTGCATTGCCTTAACAAGCGGCGAATACTCTCGCTCTGGGTCAATGATGATAATATCGGCGTTGGGGTCGGTCAGAATGATGTTCGTCATTTCTTCCTTTGCCGTAAAGGATTTGCCTGCACCCGATACGCCGAGGATAAAGGAATTACCGTTGAGCAGGTGGCGGCGGTTGGCGATAATCATATTCTTGCTGATTACATTCTGCCCGTAATAAACGCCGTTCTCGTGATAGATTTCCTGCACCCGAAACGGAATAAACACCGCAAGACTTTCCGTTGTAAGGGTGCGCAGGGCGTCAATCTTTCGCACACCGAAAGGCAGCACCGTATTTAAGCCGTCCATCTGCTGATATTTCAGCACGGCAAACTGACACAGGTGCTTTCTGGCAGTCGTAAGCAACGCTTCTGTGTCGCTGTCAAGCTGCTCCTTGCTGTCAGCCGTATGCACCATAGTCAGCACGGCGAACATCATTCTCTGGTCACGGGTCGTAAGGTCATCAAGAAACTCCTTGCTTTCTTTTCGCTGCTGCTCCAAGTCATACGGTACAACGGCAGAAAAATTGTTGTTCTGGTTTTGCTTTCGCTGCCAATTCGTGATATTGGTTTCCACGCCGAGCAGTCGGTTCTCCACCTCTCGCACGGCTTCATCTGTGGGAACGGGGATAATGTCAACGGAGAGCATCATATTTCTGTTCAACTCACAAAGCTCCGCTACCATACTGTCCTTGATATAGGCGGCGTATTCTCTGAGGAAAATCACACGCCCGTATCTGTCGCCCATTCTGAAACAGTCCTTTTCAAACTCAAAGGTGTCGGGACAGATAAAGTCCTTGAAGTCGTGACCCTTTCGCATCGTCTGGGAAATATCGAAACGGAACGCCGTTTCTTCACCTGTGCGGTAAAAGTCGTGAAAAATACGGAGCTTTTCTTCGGCTTCAAGCTCTACGCAGCGTGACCCCAGACGGGAAAAGTGTGCAATAAGGTCAGCGCCCACACGGGCGAAATAGTTTCGGGCTTCCTCAATGTTTTTCTTGTTGACAGATACCGTCACATACTTGTCCTGCACAATGGAGTTTGCTCCCGTCGCTTTATCAAGGAGCATCTTGTTATATTCCTTGCGATACTTATCCAGAGCGTCATCAGCCATAGGAATGAGTATCGTCTGTTCAAAGTCCGCTTTGTTTAAGCGGCGGTTATTGATAGTGATTTTCGTAGTAGCTCCGCTGTCAAGAGAATTAAGCAGCTCCGAGTATTCAAGGAACATTGCTTCCTTATCCTCACGGCTTGCTACGGCGTAATTGATGTCCTCAAATTTGAATGTCTTAGCGTACTTGTTCTTGCCGACAAGGAAGATACCGTCCTCCCAGATAGTTTTAATTGGGATAACGCTCTGTACCGATTTCGGCACGACAAACTTCTCCTTGTCCTGTTTGAACAGGTTTTTGAGTGTTTTAAGCATTGTTCTTCAACGCCTCCTTTTCGTGATTTTGGATTGTTGCTTTCAGCGTTTCATAGTAGAGATTATCGGGGTGAAACACCAGCATTTTCGGCATAAGGAACTCCGATTTAATCCACGCCCAGACAAACTGCTCGGCGTTCATACCGTTGTACTTGACAAAGCCCATCAGCGCAAAGGGCGCAGCACCGAGGATGCATACCCAACTGAGGGTTTCCGTTCCGAAGTACGGGCGCAGCAGAAAATACAGACCTACCGCCACGCCGCAGGCAAGCACCGAAAAAATGAACTGTCGCAAAGACAGCCCGAAAAACATACTTTCCGTGTAATTGCGGATTTCCTTGTTTATCTTAACTTCCAATTCGTCACACCTCCTTTATAAGCCCATCATTTCTCTTACAACACGGTCAGACATTTTGACCGCACCGACCAAGACGAGCATATTAAATACAAGCTCTCCGATATAGCTCCATACCATAGACACCGCAGCGGCATTAGGGTCAACCGCAGGGGGCGAAGCCGCAAAGAGCGAAAAGATGATACAGGCAAGCACAATGATTGCGCCCTCCAGACACACGGCGGCATAGCTCTTGATAAAGCTCTTTCCGACGCTCTGGCTCGGCTCTCCCGCAAAAGTGGAAAGCGGAACAGGGGCAATAGCGGTATAAAGGTACAGCTTAAAAAATCTGCCGTACACCGACATAATCATAATGAACGACAGCACCGTAATGAACAGACCGCCTATCAGCGTGACCGCCCATAACGGGATGGATTCAAAAAAGCCGCAGTCCTCAACAGCGGTTACGATTTCAGACGGCAATACCGTCTGCTGTGCCGTTCCGAAGCCTGCGGCGTTCATAATGGTTGAGATAAGTCCCTGTACGATATTGAAAAGAGCCATCATCAGCTCCAAACCATAGGTCACAGCACCTTTGGCAAGGGCGAAGCGGATAAACAGCTTTAATGCGTGTTCTGGTTTCTTGACCTCTGCAAAACTGCCGCAGGTACGCATTACGCCTACGACAAAAAAGAGAACGAGCAACGCAAGCCCGATTGCCTGCACTGCGCCGTGTATATTTACGATAACATTCCATATCGTGCCGCCCTTAAAGTTCTCTGGGGATTGGGTAATGAGCTGCCATATCTCCGACAGCTTCTCATTCCAAGTTTCAAGAGCGTTCTCCAAGTTCTGCACAATCCAATTATCAGACATTCGACCACCTCCTTATTGATTTGGATAACGAGGGCAACTCCGCAAAGCGGATCTGCCCCCGTTACCGTCAGTCTTGTGTCATTCTGTTGTTCTCTCAGCCTGTGATAAGGGTCAAGATTTCCTTTGCAAAGGTAATGACCACGCCGCCTGCAAGGGTCAAAAAGCCGTTTGCTCTCTGGGACGGGTCGTGAGATTTGAGGGACAGACCAATCTGCACAATACCGAAGCCGAGCATAATCATACCGACAGCTCGCACCAGACCGAAAATAAAGTCGGAGAGGTTATTGACTACGGCAATAGGGTCATTCGCCGCAAAAGCGGTCACGGATGTTCCCACAACAAGGGTCAATGCCACTACTGCCGTGCAGTAAAAGCGGAAGCCCTTTCTGACCTTGCCAGACATCGGCAGCTTTTCGGTTTTCTTGCCCTCATTCTTCTTAAAAAGTTTCATAGATAAATCCTCCTTTTAGATGTTGAATATTTCTTTCAAGTCCTCATCGGACAGAAGCTCGTAGGAAGTGCTGACAGCGTTTACGCTTACGGCGCTTTGAGGAATATCGCTGTCAAACACAAGGGTTGCTACTGCCTGCGTCGGCTCTCCGTGAATATACGGCGGCTGCCCTCCGTCAGCAGTCAGCTTCACATTCGGGTGCTTCATAATGTCATACTTGAAGTCCATTACGGGGCGTTCTCCCCGAATAAAAAGAAGTGCGTAGCGGTTATCAAGCATACGCACTTCGTCTGGGGTCATAAGCTCACGCCCCGATATTTGATAGTTGGTCGAATAGTTGCCGCTTCGCCCAGAGCTTTTTCCGTAGGTGTTGGTATCAATGGTTTCCTTGCCGAGCAGCTCGGACACATATTTGTGGGTACTTTGCTCATTGCCGCCGAGGTAAAGAAATTCATCGCAGTTGCCTACGATGCTTTCCCATTGCTTCTCGAAAAGGGCTTTGAGCTGCGCCAGATTTTGCAGGATAATGGATACCGATACCCCTCTGGAACGCATAACGGACAAAATCTTATCGAAGTCATCGGGCAGCGATACATTCGCAAATTCGTCCATTATAAAGTGGCAATGCACGGGCAGGCTGCCGCCGTATTTATGGTCTGCCAGATAAAAGAGCTGTTGAAAGAGCTGCGTATAAAGGATACTGACAAGGAAGTTAAAGCTCGTATCATTGTCGGGTATCAAAGCAAACAAAGCGACTTTCTTTTCTCCCAGACTCGGCAGGTCAAGCTCATCGGTGGCGGTAAGCCCTGCAAGGCTCTCCAGATTGAATTTTTCAAGCCTTGCGGCAAGCGTGATTTGAATACTCTTTAAGGTCTTTGCCGAGCCAGAGTGATAATCCCTATAATACTTGAGAGCGATATGCTCTGGGTTTACCATTTCCAAACGGTCAAACAGTTCGTCCAGAGGACTTACATAGCTGTCGTCGTCCTCACGGACTTCACCTGCACGAAGCAGCTCCATAACCATAGGGAAATTCTGCTCGTCGGGCGGAGCTTCGTATTTGAGATAAAACACCAACGCAAGAAGCAGCATACTTGCCGCCGTATCCCAGAACGGGTCTTGCGACTGTGAGCCTTTTGGCGTAGTTGCCTTAAACAGATTCGTTACCAAACGCTGCACATCATTGTCGTTGCGCAGATACACAAAGGGATTGTAGCAATGGCTGCGGTGCATATTGATTAGGTCAAGGACACGCACCTCATAGCCCTTGCTCTCCAACAGACCGCCGATGTCACGGACGATTTCTCCCTTTGGGTCAAGCACCACAAAAGAGGTGTTGCATTGCATCGCATTAGGCTTACAGAAAAAGCGTGTTTTGCCTGCACCAGAGCCGCCGCAGACTAAGATATTGAGATTTCGGCGGTGCTTTTTCCCGTCCAGACCAATGCGGACATTCTGGGTCAGCAGCTTGTTCTCGGACGGGTCTTTATCCCGATACTTCTTATTCAGCGCATCGGCGTTGCCCCATTTTGCAGAGCCGTGTTCCTCACGCCTGCGGTAATTTCTGCGTGTGGAGAAATAAATACCGATAGCCATACCGTATGCGGCTAAAAAAATAAGGACAGTCTTTACGCTGTCCTCACATACGGTTACAGCAAAGGGACTGCCCATAGCATTGGTCAGCCCTTGGATGATTTTTACAATGCCGCCGCCCACATAAGGGGCGGTCAGCAGAGCAAGCCACACGACAGGAACGACGCCGCAGGCGGAAAGGATTAGGCTCGTCTTTTTGTCGTTATCGTTCCTCATTACACCTGCAATGCACGACCTTGAATTTCTTTGTCGGGGCGTGTGCTACCTTGCTAATCAGCTCGTCAACAGGCTCGGTGGGGCGTTCCTCCTGTAACTGCCGTGTGCGCAGGGTGTTGAGTGCATTGATAACGATATTTTTATCGTACTTATCAAGTGCGATATGGTATCGTTCTTCTCTCATAGGCTGTACCTCCGTTTATCGTTCCTGTTCCTTGCTTTTGGCAGGCTTGTTCTTCTCCAAGCTCTTATACATTTCGCTCTGGATTTCGCCCAGAACATCACGCATTGAGCCAAGCTCTCCCTTGAAAGCCTGCGTATCCGTTTCCGCAAGCTCTTTCGGAAGTCTGGAGAAATTAAAACCTCTGGTATCAACGCCGTAGCGGGAGCTTACCATATACGCCACGCAGTAGGATTTGAACTCGGACGCTTCTCGGCTTTCGTTATGCTTAAAGTCAAAGACCGCCGCTGATACTTCCTTTGCCATACTCACGAAAAGCTGTTCCTCGTTAAGACCCGTGCGGATAAAAATGCTCTGCTGTTCGCTGTCGTAGTAGGCAGGCATTTCAAGGTCTGCAACAGGTACAAAAGGCACAGGGCTTGCGTCAATGAGTGCCGACACAAGCTCACGCATAGGTTTCTTTTCCTGTGCTTCCTGTCTGTCCTTTGCAGAGGTTTCGGAAATGTCATAGACCTCTTTTGCGTTGTAGCCGACCGCCTTAGAGCCGTCCCCACGGGTGTATTCCTTGCTTGGCTCAAGGATAACGACTTTCTGTGCGTCCTTATTCACATAGACACGGCTCTGCTTCCAAGCGGCTTTTTCTTTGAGCTGCGTTGCTTCTGGCATCTGCGCCGATACCAGAATTGCATTGTTTACGGAATAGCGGTCAAACCGTCCCTGCACATCAAGATACTGACGGAAGCTGTCGCCGCTACTCATCATTTCGGAGCAGGTGTTGTCAATCAGCTCATAGGCTTCTTTGCGCTGTGCCTGCTTCTGGGCAGCCCATTGTTCTTTGTCAAACGGCTTGCTGCCGCCGCTGAATACATCATAGATACTCATACTTGTTTACCTCGCTTCTTTGGATTTTTTGTGTTTCTTTTTTCTCTGAGGCTGCTTGTGTTCGGTCTTGCCGTTGGCACTCTTAGCCCTGTCGTAAGCTCCGCTTTTGTCCAGGGCGGAAGTGCCTTTGTCCGCTTCCTGTTCTTTGCGGCTCTCCTTGATTTTCCGCAGTTCCTCTTTGACAGAAGGTTTCTCTTTAGTCATAGTAGCCCCCTCTGCGGATTTGCTTTGCTTCTCTGAGATAGGCTCGGACTGAGGGGATTTTTCGGTCTTTGCCACCGAGGGGTTTGGGGCGTTTTCCTCCTTGCCGACAGGCTTACCCATAAGCTCATCAAGCAGCTTGTCCTTTTCTGCTTTTTCGGGTGTTGTGATTTCTGGCTCTGGCTGTCCGTTCTTTTCGTCTTTGGATTTCTCCGCTTCGGTTACGATAGAAGCGGTGTCCACCGACGCAAGGTGGAAGCGTTCCACGATACGGCTGATTTTCGATGCATCCTCCGCACGGGCGATAACATCTACCTCTGCATTAGGGTCGTTATTCTTGCGGTCTGCAAGGACGCAATAAAGAACGCCGTACTTTTTGGCTTCCTGCGTGAATGTTTTGAGGTCGTCATTTTTCACGGTAAAGACCTTCAGCTCTTTTCCAGAGCGAAGCATTGAGGAAAGCCGTGCCTTGCCTTTGGTTTTCTTTTCTTCTTTCAGAATGGAATACAGCAGGATGGCGATGTTTTTCGCTCCTGCGCCTGTGATTTTTGCAGCGACCTCAAAGCCCTCCAAGCTCATTCGGACAATTTGTTCTGCCGCTTCGCCGCCTGTGTTCATTCTTTGTCAGCTCCTTTCTTTGCTGTTCTTGTTCATCTGCCCGTATCGCTGCGAGTTTTTCTTTGAGGGTGTCGCTACGGGCGGCGATACCCTCGCAAAGTTTGACCTCCTTTCGCAGAATACTGAGGCGTTTGGAAATATCGGATAGCTCTGCCTTGACCTGTGATTTTGCGTCCTCGTCCTTTGCGGAACGGGATTTGGAGTAAAGCTCCTTGCGCTTTTCAAGCAAGGCGGACATTTCCGTTTCCAACGAGCCTTTGTATGACAAAAGCTGCTGTGCCGTATCAATGTGATTTCGACAAAGCAGCCTTGTTTCTTTTGCTATGGCTTCCATTTTCATAAGGTCGTCCTTTAGCAGATAATGAAGCCGAGCATAATTCTGTTTTTTGTTCTTCGGCAGGATACCGAGCTTGTAGCAGTAATGGAGATAAAGTCCACGCAAGCCGCCGATTTTCTTAATATCCGAAAGTGACCCCTTGACCCGATAGACCTTGACCTGCCTCGGTGGGTCGGTAAATCGGTCAAGCCTTACGGCATAGGAATTTTGACTGATACGCTCCGTTATTTTGTCGTTGGTATAATCCTCTCCGAGCTTATAGAGCCGCTTCGGTCTTTGCCAGCCCTTTCCGATAATCGTCCAATACTTGCGATTAGGGTCAAAGCTCACACGGTAGCCCATCTCCGCCATAATGCGGTCAAAGTCTTTCAGCGTGTAGGACTGTGCAATGGCTTCATCAACTGCCTGCCTTGCAACATTATCTCTTGTGGGGCGTCCTTGTTTTTCCGCTTGATAAAGCGCATAGGGCTTTTTCCTGCCGCTTGGGTGTTCAATAACGGACAGAGCATACTCACGGCAAAGCTCATCGGAGTGATGACGAAGCAGCCGTAAATTTGCTTTGTTGTCGTGATAGTGCTTGCCGTCCGCAAAGGAAACGGAGTTTACTACAAAGTGGTTATGCAGGCATTCGGTGTTGAGGTGGGTGGCAACAATGACTTGAAATCTGTCGCCCCACATTTTCTCGGCAAGTCTGACCCCGACCTCGTGCGCCTGCTCTGGCGTGACCTCGCCAGACTTGAAGCTCTGGAAGCCGTGATAACAGACAATCTTGCTCCTGTCGTTCCATTGGGCTTTGGAAATCATCATTTCATCTCTTGCGGTAGTCGGGTCGCAGTTTACGCCCGTGACAAAGAAACGCTGTTCGGTCTTATCCTTATTGGTGGCGTACTCCATTACATCGACCATCGCCTGTAAATCAGCTTCGGTGTATTTGGGATTGGCGGTTTTTTCGGGATTTTCTGCGTAGTCAATCGGGTGGTCGAGCCTGCCACGCACATCCCATATCTCGCAGACCGCCATTAGGATACCTTGCGGGGCAGCAGATACCTTTTGCGGATTTCGATTTGAAACTCGTGCCACTTCCTTGCTTCCTCTCGGAGCATCGGCGTGTCGATAAAGCCGAGGGCGTTTGCCTTGACCGCAAGCTGATTGATACGGTTGCCGATAGCCGACAGCTCTCGCATCATTTTATAGAACTCTGGGTCGGGCTTCTCGCACAGGCGGTAGCCCTTTACCGTTTCTCTGAGGAATGCTTCTTTTGAGCGACCCGATTTTCGCACAAGCTCGTTAAGCTGCTCGGCTTCTTCCTCAGTCAGACGGAAAAGTATCTGCACATTTCGTTTTCGCATTTTTCACTTCCTCTCTCTCGGACAGACGGTTTATCTGCAAGCAGCACATAATCGCAACGCCCGTCAGCCCGCCGAGCATTATGCCGATGATGAAAAATATAAACTCACTCATTCTCAAACTCCTTTCTGTTTTCACGGGGTATTAGGGGCAGCCCCCTAACAAGCGAATTTGGTTAGCCAAATTCAGTGCTTGGTAAGACATATCATTCTTCACACTCGTCCTCATACAGACATTCTCCGCACACGGGGCAGAAGTACGGACAGTCCGAACAATCATCTTCTTCGGACAATTCTTCCTCATCGGTATCGTCAAGACCGTCCTCGCTGTGCTCGGTAATATCGGCTTCGCCGCAGACAAAATCCTCATCGGAAAACTCAATAAGGTCGGTATCAAAGAGAATGATTTTGACTTTCTCCGCTGCCTGTTCGGGGCTGTCGGCGCAAACGGAAATGGTCTTTTCATAGTGGGCGGTAAGGGTCACATCATAGTTTTTCAATCGTCATTTCCTCACTTTCGTTCTTAAATTTAGGGTCGGTTTGGTTGTCGTTTTTCAGAAAACCTGCTGCACAATCAACGGACATCACTCCTTTCACGGACGGGCTTTTGCCTTGAAAGCCCCAGATAGGACATTAAAAAATCGTTGACATCCTTGCCGACAGGCGGCGGAGAATCAACGATTTCATAGTCCTTTTTCAGTAATTCGGTTAAGGCGGCAGTACACAGCCTGCCTGTTTTGTCATTGTCAAGATGCAAAACAACGGTCTTGACCTGCGGATTTTCTTTAAGATAAGTGGACAGCGCAATGGGGACTTTGCTCTCGCTCAGCTCCTTTTTGGGCTGATATACACCCGACAAAGAGAGCAGATTTTGTGTCCGATAGTCCTTGCCCTCGCATTTAAGGTAGGTCGCATAGGACAGTAAATCAATGGCTGCTTCAAATAAATGCACCGTGTTTATCGGCTCTTTTGCAAGCAGTCGGAACGAATATCGCTTGTCACTTCCCGAAGCGTCCTGCTTAAAGGGACTGCCAAGCGTACTTCGTAGGGCGGCATACTTTTGCATTCCGCTTTTATCCTTGCCCACAAAAACGGCATTGTGATAATCGGCGCTTTCGTAAATCGTACCGTCTGCAATGCACTCCTGTATGAGCTGATAATCTATACCACGCCCGAAAAGATACTGCATTACTCGGTTGCAATCCTTGTTTTTCGGCGGCAATAGCAGAACTTTCGACTCGTCTTTTTTCGGCGTTTGCGGCGGCGTCCATTCAACCGCACCGCCTGTCAGAGCTTCGACAGCTTCAACAAATCCGTAATCTTTGACCTTGATAAGATAGTCAAGGGCGGAAACGCCGCCGATACCTCTCGACCACCAAAACCATTTGCCGTTAGAAATTTTTAAGCTGTCGTGTTCTCTGGTACAGTAAACGCTGCCGCCGACACGCACCAGATTGTTCGGCTCATAAGCTCTGAGATAGGAGAGCAAGTCCATTTGCCGTGCCTGTTCGATAACCGCAGGGTCAAGCTGCACATAGGGTCTGCTGCTTCTCATTCAATCAAATCACCTCCAGAAATAGAAAAAGCCGAGTGATTTTCGTTAAGTGAAAACCACTCGGCTATGTAAAAGCGGCATCAGCTTTTTGCCAATGCCGCTGTTCTCGGTTATAAAATGCCTGCCTTTTTCAGATAACCCACGCTGTCATAGCAGCCTCGGAAATAAATTGCTTCCTGCTGCATATCGCAGAGCCTCGCCCGAAGCTCCAGAATTTCTATCAGCGCCGTACATTCCTGCTCGGATAAATCGCTTGATTTCTCCGTATCGAACACCGCCATTACTTTCAGATACTGCCTGTAAAGGCTCTCTATCTTTTCCTCTATGGAACGGTATTCGGAATTGGTTTCTCTCAGCTTGGATATAACGGAGCTTAGATACTCCTCGAAAATATTGCTGTGCGCATCGACAAAGGTTTCAAATTTGAAATTATCAAGCACGGTTTTCACCTCCGATTTTAATACTTCTTGTACCTATTATACTGCCCCAAAAAGGTCATTACAAATATACAAACAGCATTATCTCTCTCGATTTGCACATTTTCTTTCGGGTTGTTCCTCGCTCTGGTCTGGCTCTGTATCCATAACGGAACGGTCTTTCTCATTCAGATTAAGCTCGATATTGAGAGCGTTCAGTCGTTCCGTCTTTTCCCGCAGCTCATCTTCAAAGGCAAAAGGCTTTTCAACCTCCGCTTTTGCGGTTTGTAGCTGTTCAATGGTTTCCGTCCGCTTTGTCCTTGCAACCTCCAATTTTATAGGGATTTTCGCAAGCTCATTTTCAATTCGGGTCAGATTGCCGAGCGCATCGCTGCCTAATTCTACCTTGTGCTTTGCTTTCCCACAAAGGTTTAGGCAGTAATGGGTGTTGAGCGTATCATAATAAACCTCCATTCTAAAGCCACGGTAGCTGCCGATTTCCACGGGATTGGCAAGAGTGCTTTCCTTGCAGACGGCAAGGAGCATTTCGCCTGCGGCTGCTTTTTCGGTGTAGGTCACGCCTTTTAGGGTCATCGGGCAGAACTTATCCTCGCCCTGCGGCTTGTGCTGTTCAGCAAGAGCCGTGTCGCTTTCATAGCCTGCGATGCGTTCCTCATACTCCTTTATGGTCTGCGGATAGAATTTGAGTATCCTATCCTCAAGGTCGTAATGCTCGGAGAGATAGCTTTGTTTGAGTACACGCAGCTTCGATACCTGTATATCCAAGTCCATTTTCTCCTTGAAACGCTCATCGCCTGTAGCAAGCATTTTGACCTCGGCAAAGGACAGCGCAACCTCGTCCACATCTTCGGCAGAACGGACGGGGCTTTTGCTCGTCATTATCTGGCTGATAAATTTCTGCTTGCTCTCTACCAACTGATAGAGGTAGGCGTCAAAGGTCTGCTCGGTAACATAGCGATAGACCTCAACCTCTGGGAACATATTGCCTTGCCGTTCAATGCGCCCTTGCCGCTGTTCAAGGTCGCTCGGTCGCCACGGACAGTCCAAATTATGAATGGCTTTGAGCCTGTCCTGCACATTCGTACCTGCACCCATTTTCGGAGTAGAGCCTAAAAGAACACGCACTTCGCCGCTTCTGACCTTTGCAAACAGCTCCTTTTTCTGTGCGTCGGTAGTCGCTTCGTGAATAAAGCGTATCTGCTCCGCAGGGATACCCCTGTCGGTCAACTTTGTTCGTATATCGTCGTACACATTGAAAGTGCCGTCGTTTTTGGGCGTTGACAGGTCGCAGAATACAAGCTGCGTCGCCCGTGTGTCGGAGTTTTCCGCCCAGATACGGTACACATTATCCACGCAGGCGTTGACCTTACTGTTTTCAAAGTCTGGCAGCATCGGGTCGATAAGCCTTTGGTCGAGTGCCAATTTTCGCCCGTCATTTGTAATTTTCAGCATATTGTCGATATACGGCTCTACAAGTCTGTCACGGACTTTCTCGGCTCTCTTTGCGAGGGAAGCGACCATTTCCGTTTGAATTTCGCTCGGAGCGACCTTGATATTGCGATAATTGACCTTTGGCACGGGGAGCTTCAGCATATCGGCGGTCTGAATGTCGGCTACCTCACGGAACATCTGCATCAGCTCTGGCAGGTTGTGAAACTTGGCAAACCTTGTTTTCGGGCGGTAACTTGACCCCTCTGGGGCAAGCTCCAGAGCCGTTATGGTTTCTCCGAAGGTGGAAGCCCAACTGTCAAAATGCTGTAAGCCATTCCGTACCAGAGTGTCGTACTGCAAATATCTCTGCACCGAGTACAGCTCTACCATAGAATTGCTGACAGGCGTACCTGTTGCGAAAATCGTTCCTCGGTTGCCCGTGATTTCGTCCAGATAGCGGCACTTCATAAAGAGGTCGCTTGACTTCTGGGCTTCGGTCTGGGCAATGCCGCCCACTCTGCGCATCTTGGTATAGAGGTATAAATTCTTGTAAAAATGGCTCTCATCAATGAACAGACGGTCAACGCCGAGCTGTTCAAAGTCGATTACAGTATCCTTGCGCTTGGTGTCATTGAGTTTGTCGAGCTTTGCCTTGATACTCTTGCGGGTTTTCATAAGCTGCTTGACCGTGAATTGTTCGCCTTTGGAAGCCTGCACATCTTCGATACCTCGTTCTATATCAAAGAGCTGTTTTTCCAACTGCATTTTCTGGCGTTCCACGCTCATCGGGATTTTTTCAAACTGACTGTGTCCGATGATGACTGCATCGTAGTCGCCCGTGGCAATGCGTCCGCAGAACTTCTTGCGGTTGCCCGTTTCAAAATCCTGCTTGGTCGTAACAAGGATATTGGCGCTCGGATAGAGCCGCAGATATTCGGAAGCCCACTGACCGACAAGATGATTGGGAACTACAAACATTGATTTCTGGCAAAGTCCGAGCCGCTTGCTTTCCTGTGCGGCGGCTACCATTTCAAAGGTCTTGCCTGCGCCTACCTTGTGGGCAAGGAGCGTATTGCCGCCGTAAAGGATATGAGCAATAGCGTTTACTTGGTGCGGTCTTAATGTGATTTCTGGGCTGATGCCGCCGAAGGTGATATGGCTGCCGTCATACTCACGGGGACGGATACAGTTAAAAATGTCATTGTAATAGCGAACAAGGCGGTTTCGCCGTTCTGGGTCTTTCCATATCCAATCCGCAAACGCCTGCTTGATAGCTTCCTGCTTTGCCTGTGCTGCCGTCGTTTCCTTTGCGTTGAACACCGCTTTTTTGTTGCCGTGTTCATCATACACATAGTCAAAGATGCGAACATCACGCAGGTTCAGAGTATCCTCAATAATGCGGTAGGCGGAAGCCCTCTTTGTACCGTAGGTGCTGTTTGCCTTGACATTATCGAAGTCGGAGCTTTTGTTCTCAATAAACCAATCGCCGTTAAACTCGGTGTAGCGCACCTTGATTTTTCCTCTGGCGTACTGCGACGGAGTAAGCAGCTCCATAACAAACTGCTGAATATCCTCCTGCGGTATCCAAGTCGTTCCCAGACGGACGGAGATTTCGGCAGCGGACAGGTCTTTCGGAATGACCTGTTTTAAGGCTTCCACATTGACCGCAAGCTCTGGGTCGTCCTTTGCCGCCGCCTGTGCAATAATGAGCTTTGTGCGGACATTACCCGACAGATACTCGTCTGCGGCTGCATAGGAAACAGGCTCGGAGTTCGGCACTTTGAAGATAACGCCGTGCAAATCCTTGACAAGCTCATCCTGCGTTTTGCCCGTAAGCTGTTCCATATAGGGCAAATCAACACGGGCTTTCTCTCCGATGGATAGGGCGAGGGCTTCGCTTGATGTTTCAACCGAGGTTACTTCACGATGCGGCTTGATAGTCCGCTTTGTAAACATATCCGCTTTCCGCTTGAAATTGCCTTCATCATCAAGCACTTCCAGAGAACACAAAAGAAAATAGCTCTCGTCGGACGCAAAGGCAAGATAATTACCTCGGCTGTTGATAAGACCGTATTTCTCGGTATAGCTGTCGTACAGGCGGTTTAGGTTTTCCTGCTCGGTGTGTATCTTTTCCTCTGGATAATCCTCGGTCTGATACTCAATGAGCCTGCGCACACAGTCCCGTATCTCGATAAGTCCCTTGATACGGTTTTCTGCCGTCATTGATACGGTGGCAGGGGTCATACGGTCATTCTCTCGGAAATAAACTTTGCCGTCTACCAGAGCGAATGAGAAATTGCGTACATTCGGGTCGGCAGGAATGGATGTGTCCTGTTCATCGGAGATTTGGTCTATCTCATTATCAAGCTCTGTGATTTCGCCGTTTATTCTTTGAACGGCACTGTGAAGAAGCTCGGACAGAGATTTATCTTCATAGGCTTTGCAGGCAGGCTCTGATTTCCCGAAGCGTGTACTTTCAAGCCGCATTTGTCCAAGCACCATTTCGGGATGCTGAACAAAATAGCTGTTCATCGTAATGCCATTCTCGTCCGTGTCCAGATACACCCAATCTGGCTCAACATCAATTACACGGTCACGCTTTTGCAGAATGAGAATATCGCTTGTGACCTCTGTGCCTGCGTTGGCACGGAATGTGTTATCTGGCAGACGGATTGCGCCCAACAACTCGGCTCTCTGGGCAATATATTTTCTTACCTCTGGGCTTGCTTTGTCCATTGTTCCCTTAGAGGTAATGAACATCACAACGCCGCCGGCACGGACTTTATCAAGCGCCTTTGCGAAAAAGTAATCGTGTATGAGAAACTTCTGGGCGTTGTATCTGCTGTTGTTCACACGGATTTCTCCGAAAGGCACATTGCCGATAACCACATCAAAGTGGTCGTCTGGGAGCTTTGTTTGCTCAAAGCCCTCTATGGCAATATTGGCTTTCTGGTAGAGTTGCTTTGCGATTTTACCTGTCAGCGGGTCTAACTCTACGCCGTGGAGCTTTGAGCCTGCCATACTTTCGGGCAGCAAGCCGAAGAAATTGCCCGTGCCGCAGGAAGGCTCCAAGATATTACCCTGTGAGAAGCCCAAGCGGTCGAGCGCTTCATACATTGCCTTGATAACAACGGGCGGCGTATAAAAGGCGGTCAGCGTTGACTCCATAGCGGCGTTGTATTCCTCTGGGGATAGGCTCGCATACAGCTCCTTAAACTCGTCAGCCCAAGCCGCATTGTGTTCATCAAACGCCATAGACAAACCGCCCCAACCGACATACCGAGATAGGATTTCCTGTTCTTCGGGTGTGGCAAGGCGGTTTTCGATTTCAAGCTCGTGCAGAAGATTGATAGCCGCCATATTGTTGCGGAACTTTTCTTTTGAGCCGCCTACGCCGAGCGTGTCATCAGTAATGCGGAAATTGTGACGGTCAGCAGATAAAGCGGCTGGAGCTTCCGTCTTTTCTTCGGGCGGTAATTCGGCTTTTGCCTGTTCTAAAAGGCTTCGGATATAGCCGATTTTCTCCACTCGGTTAATTGGAAAGCCTGTACTGTTCTGAAAAGTGATGTCACGCAGGGACACATCGCCGCTTATCCTACCGACGCTCTCCACAATATATTTGCGGTTGTCTATCGTGATTTCTTTGCCGATAAGGTCGGCGTTGTCCTGTGTGGGAACGGGACCTAAACCTTGTTTAGCCCGTTCCACATACAGCCATTCCTCGGCTTCTTTGTCGGCAACCGCTTTCTTGACTGCCGCCAAGCCCGCATTTGCCGCTTCTTCTGTGGGATAGGTCAGAATTTTACCGTAATCATCGGCGTAATATTTCTCTCGTACATTATCCCAGATGGCATAAACATCTTCGGGGTCGGGGAACGCATCCGAGGTCATCAAAATCTCAAAGCGTTCCTCCTGCGGCTCGGATTCATATTCCGAAGCAACCTTTTCCGCATAGGCAATCATCTCATCTGCCGCAGACGGTTGTTCGGGTTCTTTGGCTTTCCTGTACCAGTCGCTTTCGGTAACCATAATCTCAGAAAGGAGCTTTTCGTCCTCTGGCGTCAACTCGGTATTCTGCTCCAAGAACGGGATAAATACATCACGCCCCAAGCGCAGACTTTCCATCCGTTCTCGGTAATAATCCTCGCCCTGTCGCTTCCATTCGGGGATAAACGGGCATTGCGGCGACAGGCAGTAATCATAATAATTCTTGATATGGGCGATAAGGTCGCCCTCGCCGTCGCCAATATCAAAGCGTCCCTCATAGTGAAAGTCCTCGCCGCCGACGGTAGCAGTAATCTCAAAATCCGTCTTGTGATACCAACCGATTTCCTTGCTTTCACGCTCTCGGTGCTGCTTTTCGTCCAGAACACCGAGCAGCTTGTTTCCGAGGGCAAAGCTCAAATCCGTATAGCGGTCATTAAGCTGCCTGTCGTAAAAAGCAGGGTGTTCGGAAAAGCCGATAGAAAACTGTATTCCGTCTGGGTTTTTCTCGGACGGTGCTTCTGTCCGCTGCTTCTCGGTCACGACAACTTTCAGATGGTCGTTTGCGGGATTTTCCTTGAGTTTTTTCTCAAAATCCTCTCGGCTGTATTCCTTGCCGAACAACGGAAACTCTGCATTTCGGAGCGATACGGCGTTTTCGTCAAAATCTGTGATTTCGTATTTGTCTGCACCGATATACACCACATCGCCCTCATTGTAGAGATAGCGAAGCGGATACAGCTCCCGCAATTCCTCGGAAAATTTCCACGCATTGCTGCGGCTGAAAACCGATGTCGTTTTCCATTGTATCTGGGTAAGAAAATCAAGGAGCTGTTGAACGGTGGCTGGGTCGGACAAGTGCTGTTCCATTTGCTCAGCCGTAACATCGGCAAGGTCGGAACGCTCCACATTGGATAACAGGTCTTTTTCGTACCCGTCCAAGTCACGGATAAAGTCCGACAGACGCAGGGCAAGAGTATCCCGTTTGTCGGCAGGCGGCAGGTCACGATGAGCGTCAATAAAACGCTGCCTTGCCATTTTCCTTTGGGCGTCAACCTCATATTGGGGAGCTGACACGCTCTCCAGATAATCGGCATAATGGTCTTTTTCTTTTGGATTGAGATAGCGGTTTGCCTTTATCAGCTCACGCAGGCGCTTTTCAACCTTAGACCAACTGAGCCGCAAGTCTGGGTTTGTATATGACCCGTGCTTTTCAATGCCGATGCCTTTGCCATCGTGCCATTCGCCGCCTTTTGTTCCGTCTGGGTAATAGTGCGTTCCGCCGCCTATGCCGTATTCCTTTTTGAGAAAAGCGATATTACTTTTGCTGTCCTCATATTTCTGAAACTGACGGTAGATACGGTATTTTCCGTCTTGAAAGCCGCTTCCTCTTGTCAGAACAGAGTCAATATCTTCCTGTGAAACAGTAAAAGCAGAGGATTTTTCGTCCTCTGCTTCGGCTATCATTTCGATTTGTTCCTCCACGGTGGGAAGATTGACCTTGACCTCATCAGCATTGGCAACGCTTACTTGTAAATCAGTTCGGTCATAATCACTTCCTCCGCTTGACTGCGGATGTTGTTCATTCTCTGTACCCACTGCATCGGAGATTTCTCTTTCAGTTCCTCCGTCACGCCCTGTTCGGCTGAAAGCTGCTTCGTCAGAAACTCCAACCTCTGGAGAGCCGTCTGCTCGGTCTGATACAGATGCTCGTTCAGCTTGCCCGATGTCAGCAGATTGAGATAGGTCACTCGCTTGTGCTGCTCCAGATAGCTCCTGCGCATCTGTGCGTATTTGCCAAGCGGAATTTCTTGCTCGGTCGGTAATGTCAGGTCGGGAATAAGATAATCGCCCTGCCTGCTGTAAGTGATTGCGTTCATTATTTTCGCTCCTTTCGGGTTGTATTCTGCCTATATTATATTGACTTTTGCTTTCTGGTACAAAGGTGCGATTTGCGTCTTTCTCTGCGATTTGCAGATTTTGTATTGCAAGAGAGATTTCCTTGAGAGCCATTTCGGAAATGTCGCTTGTGGCAATGCCGAGGGCGTTGATGGTCGCAGGCGTATTGAAATTGATAATGTCCTCAAAATCTTCTCGGTCAAAATGCTCGTTTGTATCCAGACCGCAGCGGCTCATCAGCATAAATGCAACGCTGTTTGTTACCAAACGCCTGTAACAGACCTCTACATTAAGGTCGTCCAATTCCTCCAAGAAGCTATCCCTTGTGAAGCCTTTGAGCTGAGAGAAATAGTCTTGCAGATTATCCTCAACGGCGTTCTTTGCTGTTTCCATTAGGGCAGAAGCAAGGTCGGTGCTTTCCGTATTACCAAACCTGTCGGAGAGCCTTTCGACAACAGCCTGCTCGTATCGTCCGTTCATCTGCCATATTGGAACGGGGCGGCTGCCGTAATATCCTTCGTGCGTGTCCGAAACATCAAAATAGTATTTAAGGGTATTCCTACGACCCTTCGGGTCGAAAACGGCAATACCCTTACTGTCTTTGTTTACCCAACGCTTAAATCGCTTGTTCCAAATGTCAAGCTCTGCAACGGCGATAGCGTCGGGGCGTTGTGCATAGATTAAAAGCTGTTCGTCAAAGCGGCATTTATAGTTGCGGCAAGCAGCAGCTAAAAAGCTCTGCCACGCCTGCGGATTTTTTGCAACCGCAATACCTGTGCGCCGATACAGCTCCGTCATTAGCTGATGCTTCGCAGCCATTGAATTTGCACCTCCTTATTCCGTTTTCGTTATTCGGTCGTTCTTACTCATCGGCAGCACCGCCGAGAAAGGAAATGACCTTGTTCGCTTTAATGCTCTTTTGCAGGTCGTTGATAAGGGCAATGTCCGCAACCGTGATACTCTGCATAGAGAGAATATCGTCCATAGTCATAGCGGAAATTGCTTTTTCATCGGTAAAGCCTGCTTCCAAAACCTTGTTCAAGACCTTGACGGCTTTCTGATTAACAGCCATATCGCAATCCTCCTTTATCGTTCATAGTCGTTTTTCCTCGGCGCTTTCTGGGGTGGCTGCTCCGCCTGCTTCGGCTCGTAGGTCGCCCCATTCTGCTGCATACGCTCGGCAAACTCGCAGATATGAAAAATGTTGTTGCCGACCTCGGTATGACATTCATCTATGAAGCGGCAGGAATATTCTCGCTTTTCTCCCCAAGAGTTCGTTACGATTATCCTGCCGCCGTCGGGGATACGGAACAGCTCCTTATAGTTCGGGTCAATAAATCGGATACCTTGCTCGGCTTTCTGAATGTGCTTATCAAGCCATTCCTTTACAAAGCAGTAGCAGTAAAAATTGTAGTCGCCCCTTGTGGGGTTGCAGCGCAGCAAATAGGCGTGTTTCTCCGTATCCACTCGGAAACCGTACTCCGTGCAATAGCTGCCCTTAAAGGTGCTATCCGCATACTGCCTTGCATACGCACTCATATCGGAACGGCTTTTCAGCAGTCCGTATTTATCGGAGCGCAGAGCATTGATAACCTCGTCAAACTCCGCCTTGAACTCGTCCGTTTTCCATTGTGTTCGGGTGTCCGTCCAAGTGGTATAAAAGCCGTATCCAGAGTTGTCAAAATCGCCACGCAGATGACCGATATTGGCGGTCTGTCCCTCAAGCTGCATACTCTGAGCGTAGGTGTATTTCTGCTCGGCAGGGGTTAAGGCTCGTATCTCCATATCAGCGTTCCTCCCGATTTTTCTGCTTTTTCTCTTTTTCCTGCGCCTTGATTTTAGCAAGCGCTTCCTTTGCCCAATCGGGCATACATTCGGGCTTGATTTATGGTTTGTAAGTTTTTATGTAAAGAAAAAGATAAGAACCTCAATAAAGAAGTCCTTACCTTTAAATTAACTCAACATAATATTATTCGGGGTTTCTTCCCAATGAATTGAGCCAATTTAATAAATCTTTGTCGTCTGACCATAAAGATTTATTGGTTTTATCTGGAATAAGCGATTGGACTTTTTCCAATGCCTTTCGTTTCATTTCGGTATCGGCACGAGCATATATTTCAGTTGTTTTCACATCTGTATGCCCAAGAAAATCCCGTATATAAATTATGTTTACATTTGCTTGCAACAAGTGCATTGCCTTGCTGTGTCTTAATATGTGCGGTGTTATATCAGAGAATAAATCGTCTTGTTGTTTTTCCAATTTAACTGCATATTTATTCACTATATATGCTATACCGGCTCTTGTCATTTTGTGATTTTGACGATTAACAAAAAGTGGCATATCGAATGAAGAAGAATTATTTAAATTCCTTTCTGTTAAATAATTCAACAAGACTTCTTTTGTGTTTGGCATTATGGGAACCACTCTGGTTTTTCGACCTTTACCGGTGAGTTTTATGACTGGAGGTTCTTCCAATCTCACATCTTTTATCTTTAGGTCGACAAGTTCCTGAACCCTTGCTCCAGTATCATAAAGAGTACACAACAGAGCAAAGTCCCTTCGACCTGATATTGTGTTACAATCTGGCAACGATAGGTATTTTGTGAGCACTTCTTTGGGAAGATAATCTACAGCAGTCTGTTCTGTTTTTCGGAACGGAATGCTTAAAATATCTTCAAATGCTACAAAATACTGCGGGAACTCACATTGTGCATATCTAAAGAAACTACGAATAGCTGCAAGTCGTTGGTTAAGCGTAGAAATTGAATTTCTGCGTTCAATTTCTAACCAATTCATAAACTCATTTATTAATTTTGAATTGAATATTTCAAAATTTAGTTTTAATAAGTTTATGTGTTTAAAATCTTTGCAAAATGTTAGAAAAAGACAAAATGTATCCCTATATGAATAAATTGTGTTTTGACTAACATTACGCAATCCCGGTAGATATACACTGAAATAATGCGATAGACACTGCGAAAAATTTCGTTTACCCGCCATATATAACACCACCTTTACTCTTCCTATCAGAGTAAAAATCCTCAAGTTGTGTAATTATGTGAGGATATAGCTCAGATGTGAGTTGCAAATATTTTTGAGTACCAGAAATGTCGGCATGTCCCATATAAGTACATAACAACGGTAGAGCAGATGTTAAGTCCTTCTTTTCCAAACTCCATCGTTTTAAAATATGTACTGCATAAGTATGTCGCAGATCATGAACTCTTGGCCCGTGTTCCACTCGTGGTATATTACATTTATACAATATATCACGAAAAATAGTATAAATGCTTGAGGTATGATATTCTCCCTTGTATGCGTTTGAAAAGAAAAAATCACTATAAGTACAGTTCTTATGCACCACTTGGGAGTATTCTTTACATCTCATGCACAATGACTCTGCAATAGGGATGATTCGGCTTTTATTAAATTTTGAATCCCTAATATGTACAATGCCGTTAATAAAGTCTACATCGCGCAATTTCAATCCTGTAGCCTCGGAACTTCTTAAACCGCATGCATATATCATACGGAATAATAGTGGCATTGCGATATGTCTAAAAGGTGAAACAGGAGAATATTTAAGGGCATCAAGTTCTTGAAAAATTGAAGCCAGTTGCTTATATGAGAAAATATATGCATTAAAATCACATTTTTGTTTAGGAATGTATAATGTTGGGAGTACATATGCTTCCACTCCATTTCTATTCATAAACATTGCTAATTGTCGTATTGTATTTATTTGTGTTTTAATGCTTTTGGGTGCAGTTTCTGCATGACTTGCTAACCATTTTTCAATCATCATTTTCGAAACTAAAGTATTGCTTTCAGCAAACTGTTTATGCGTTTCAATGAATCGGCTGAAATCTCGTACAATATATGCATTAGAGGAATATGAATATCCTAATTTCTGTTTTTCAGAAACAAATTCTGAACCTATTTGCGATAATGCACCATCAATCAAAGGAGTTTTCATTTTCATTGAAAATCACCTCCTCCGGATCAATAATACACTGCCTTAGGTTTTTAATGTCAGATTTTAGATATATCATTGTACTATTGTAGTCACTATGCCCAAGCACACCAGATATTATAGGTAATGGTGTGTTTTCTTCAAGCAACAAACTTGCGAGGCTGTGCCGCAAAGAATGCAGTCCTTTTTTGTGAGGGATATCTTTTGTAACTCCGGCTTTAGAAATATACTTTTTCATTTCATTGTAAAAAGTGTTTTTCGGAGAATATGGTACATATGGAGCTTTAAATCTCACAAATACATTCCTGGATTCACATTTAGGTCGTGCATGTTGCAAGTAATCAATAATAGCCCAACCTGTTTCGCTATCCAATGGTAATGTAACTGCAATTCTTGTCTTTGACTGCACAAATGAAATTTCATTTGTACACCAGTTAATATCAGTCAACTGCAAGTTTCTAATATCACCTGCACGAATGCCAAGTTTTACCGCCAAAAGTATAACAGCATAATCACGCTTACCAGTTCTGCTGCTTCTATCAATTGAAGATAGTATTTTCTCTATTTCTTCACTTGTAAAAGCAGATGGAATCTCTGAATAACGATAAACCTTACCTAAAACAATATATGAACTAAAATCCTCATCAACAATACCCTTTATATAAAGATATTTGAGAAATTGTCGGATAGTTACCATTATACCATTGTATGTCTTAACATGATATCCGCAAATTGTTTTCGAAAATGCATTGATATGTTCCGAGGTTAATTCATCAACCTTCTCAACATTAAATTCATTAAGAAAACAGAGAAATCTCTTAATTTGAGGAATTTTTGTTTTTATCGTGGCCTCTGATAAATACTGCGAATTTAGATATTTAATATATTCCATAGCAGTGTATTCAAATTGAGGTGGGAATGGTACAACATCGGACATTTCATGTCTAAGTATAATCCCATGCAATTGTAAATCACCAAGTATCCTTATCGCACGTCTTTTGTGTTTGTAGCCATGTGGATTTTCGTTTATCGTTTTTTCTGGAAAGAAACCATAGACATCTCTTAAAAAAGTTTGACCTAATGTTTCGCTAAAATATAAGACATCTTGGTTTTGTGCGTAGTTTAGAAGTTTTTCCCAAACGCACGTATAATTAGCTATTGAACCCGAAGAATACTTTTGCCGGTAAAGTTCTTCTTCGGCATTAGCTATTAATTCTGCTAATGGCACATATTTGCCATTAGGCATTGCAGTAGTTCGCATACTGTCTCCTCCTTTTGTATTTATAATTTTGCATTTCTGCAATTTTATTATATCAAAAAGTATTAGTTTCAGATATTATGCGAACTATTTTTGTTGAAATCACTGAAAGGAAGTGAGTTAAATTGATAAACTTTACATAATAGAAAACTAACCATAACTAAAATTATGTCAAGCTTGACATAACTTGATTTCGCCAAGCACATCGTACCTTTCCCATCTGGCTTGTTCGCCTGTGGCAAGGCAAGTGCCGAACACCGCCCGACCTCTGCCGCCGATAGCTCCGTTTCCTCCGTCAGCCAACACAAGCTGATAGGCGGGATGCTGATATTCATAGCGTTTCGGCTCGGAATTGATAACGACGACCTTGCCCACAATGTTACGCATACCGTCATCAGGGATACAATTCTCCTTTGTAAACACGGTCTTGTCAAAGGAGAATTTGGCAAGCTCCTCTTTGGTGCGGTCAATCTGCAACTGTACTCGGTCAACAAAAATCTGCATTGCTTCCAGATAATCGTCCGAAGCGATACCCTCTGTCGGCCACGCCGCTGACAGAGGGTTGTGGTAATCGCAGCAGCACACCATAAAGGGATACGGGTCTTTTTTGTTTACGCCGAACACGACCTCTTTATCTCCGATATAGATGCTCTGGATAATCTCGTAATCACCGAGTTTTCTCTTTTCCTCACTCATTCGGCTACTCCTTTCGTTCTTTTTTCTCTTTCTGCTCATCTAAAATCTTTCGGATACAGACATCGCAGAAAATAACAGACCCGTCCTTATATCGGGGGTAAGGACAGGTCTTGCAGTCATATACCTTTTTATCGCTCACGGTCATCACGGCTTTTCTGGCTTTTATCGGGCTGATTGTAGGGCATACGGCACTCCCGCCGATAGCGTTCATTCAGCTTCTTTCTTGCTTCGGACAACTGATTGCAGTAATATCCCCAGAAATAATCCGAGCCGTTTTTGCAGTACCAACACACATAGGGGTTGGGGGCTTGGGCGTTATGACCGATAACAAGCTCATTACTCCCGATAGTATGGCTCTCTATAATTTCATAACCGCTGTTTATCCGTTTTTCCTCCATTTTGCACCTCATTCCTTTGCGTATTTGCGGTACGCCTTTTCGCCTGCGGCACGAAGCCGCCTTACACGGGCGTTTCCCATAAGCTCTGGATATTGCGCCTGTAATTTACGGCGTGTCCTGCCGACGCTCTCAAAGCTCGGCAGTCCCAGATATTTATACTGAGCCATTACCTCGGCAAAGGGCATTGCCCCTGTATCTTTCAGACAGCCGTTGCAGACCTTCAAATAAAGCAGCATATCGTCATTTCGGGCTTCCTCGTCCTTTTGCAGAATGGCTCTGACCTTGCCCTCAATGGTTTTTAGATTTCCCATAGATTTTACCTCCATAAACAGCAAAGGGGCGGCATTTTTCAGCCGTCCCACGCCTGTTACTTCTTTCTGTTACGGATATTCAGCCACACCGCAGCGCCTACTATAAACACCACAAGCACGATTGCAATAATGGTCTTTGCTTCCATAAATCAGTCCTCCTTTTTCTTTCTCTTAAAGCCTGCGAAGCCAAGAACGCCTGCGCCCAGAACGGAAGCAGCCGCAAGGCTTACCCACAAGGCAAGATTAAAATCATCGCCCGTTTTCGGGGTGTCACGAAGCTCGTTGTGCATCTCAACGATAGTGGTAGCACCGACCTTGACCGTAGCCTGCTTGTCGGCGGGCAGGATATATCCTGCGGAAACGCTGTCATTTACCTCGGATACGGTGTATTCGCCAATTCGCAGACCCTCAATATAAATCTCGCCGTTTTTGTCGGTCTTAAAGGTCTGGTCATAGCCGTCAGCTCCCGTTACACGGAATGAGAAGCCCTCAACCTTACCGTCAGAGGAAGTCTTTACGATTTTAAGAGAGCCTTTCTGCGCCGCATTGACAAAGCCCACGCCTGCCTCGTTTTCAACGATATAGGTCTTGCCGTTTTCCTCGATGGACACGGAATATACATTCTCGTCAAGCTCAAAGCCTGTCGGAGCAGTTTTCTCACGGACAAGGTACTTTCCGTAGCGAAGCTCCTTCATCTGATAAACGCCGTCGTCAAGCTCGGTCATCGTTCCGAGCAGTTTGTCGCCGTTGTCCAGCTTGCCGTCACCGTTGGTATCGGCATAGACCTCAAACTCTGCACCTGTGAGCTTGTTATCGGGGTAGTCCTTATCAACCTTAGTCAATTCGATATTGCCCTTAATGAAGTAGTTGACAAGCTCGATTTCCACGACCTCATCAACCGCACCGATTGCGACCGTGATTTCTTCCTCGGAGAGTACAAAACCTGTCGGGCTTTCGATTTCACGGATTACCCAAGTTCCATACGGCACTTTTTCAAAAGAAAAGCTACCGTCAGCAGCCGTAACGGTAGTCTGGATAGCGTTTTCGGTTGTGAATTTTTCTGTGCCTGTCTTGAAAATGCCGATAACCGCACCGCCGAGAGCATTTCCGTCCTCATCGGATTTCTTACCGCTTACTGAGCCGTAAATGATGTCGTTCTCAATGGCTTCGCCGTCGTTAGCTGTGATGTGAACGGTAGCCGTTTCCTGTCCCGCATACTCGAAAGCAACGGAATATTTCTGCCCGTTCAAGATATATGCGGAATTGGTCGCAAGCTCTTTTACATAGTAGCTTCCGATAGGCAGGTCTGTTTTGACCTTACCGCTTCCGTTCCCGTCAAGAGAGATAATCTCAATCAGCCCGTCGGCAGGGATAACCGTGCCGTCTGCCGCAGTCAGTTCCTTTTCCGCATACAAGCCAAAGGTTACATCAAAAATTTCGCCGTTCTTACCGATGCCGTAGGCTTCGTCCGCCATAAGGCGCTTGATAAGGTCGATTTCTACACGCTGCCTTTCGTTATAGAAAGAGGTGGCGGTTTCGGTAACAGCGACATTCTGACCCGCATATACAAGCTCAACGGCGTGAGTTTCCTCATTCAGCACCATTCCAAACGGAGCTGTGATTTCCTTGACCTCGTATTTTCCGAGATAGAGTTCCTTGCTTACCGCCGTACCGTCTGCGCCTGTGGTAACGGTATCGACCACTTCGCCCTTAGAAGCTCTGAGCGTACCGTCCAGAGTATAAATATCCTCGGCGGCGGTAATCTCATAAACTGCGCCCTCAAGCCCACGCACCGCATAGACGGGCTGATACAAGCCGCCTGCTTCATTGACGGAGCTGAACACTTCGCCCGATTTGGATACGGTAATCGTACCTTTCTGCGCCATATTGGAGCGTACCACCTCAATGACGGTAATGCCGCCGTCAATCTCGGAGTTTTCCTGCATCACATCAAAATAAACAGGCTCGGAGTTTAGCACATAGCCATACGGCGCTTGTACCTCAACCAGAGAATAGCCCTTGCCGTATTCCAAGGTCTGCGGCGTAATAAGCTCGCCATCGGCTGTGGTATAAAAGGTGTCAATGGTTGTCACTTCGGGATAGGTGAAGGTCATTGTCACAAGGTTTCCGTTCGGGTCGTAAATCTGGAAGCCTGCGCCTGCATACGGAATGGTGTTGCCCGTTTCCGCATCTTTCTTCACGACCTTGATATAGCTTTCAAAGTTTGCGTTGTTGATAAGGTAGCGGTAGGTCTGACCGTCCTTGCTGATAAACACATCAAAGGGCTTCATCAGCTCACGCCCCTCCCAACCAGAGGTCTGGCGGACGGTGTAGATACCGTAAGGCATATCCTTTGTCTGGGCAAAGCCGTTTTCATCACAAGTGAGAATATCTCGTTCGGTTTCCTTTGCGGCATCAAAGCTGCCTGCCGCCTTGCAGAACACTTCAAATGTTGCACCTGTTTCGGGCGTTTCAATCTGCGTTTCGCCGTTGTCAGTATGCTTGATAATGGCGATATTGCCCTTGATGACCTGCTCGGTCACATCATTTGCGGTAGAATTAAACTCCACGGTGTAAAGCTCTGGCTCTGCGCCGACCTTGTGGATTGTTCTGTCAAGCAAATAGCCCTCAGACGGGCTGATTTCTCGGACAGTCCAATCGTTGCCGCATACATAATACTTCGTTGTAAACTGACCGTTTTTATCTGTCGTGTAGGTGTCAATGAGTTCTTCGCCCTTATAAATGCCGTAGACCGCACCCGCAAGAGAAGCGTCGCCCTGCGCCGTACCCATTTCTGTATCTGATTTCGTTACGGTCACATTGAATTTTTTGAGAATGTTTGTAAAGCTGCGGCTCGTTACCTTTTCCCATTCGATAGACGCTGTCTGGGAAGCGGGAATGACATAGCGCACCGCCGTGTCAATTTCCTCTACGGTGTAAGGGGCAGCGCCGCTGATAAGCACATTTTCAAATCTTGCAACACCGTTTGCATCGGTCACGGCGTATTCATCAACGGGCAGCCCGCTTAAAGATGTGCCGTAAAGATGGAATTTCACGCCCTCCACCAGATTGTCCTCGGAGCTTTTGATAATCTCCAGACTGCCACGCTTCAGCGTATTGCTGAAAGTCACGGTAGAGGTGTGACCGCTTACGATGGTAATTCTCTGAACGCTCTGCGGCTCATATCGGTCAATCGGCTGTTCTGTGACGGTGTAGACCCCCGGCATCAAAGAAATATCTACCGTGCCGTCTGCTTTGGTCACGACGGTTTGATTTACACCGTTGCCAGAAATATTGAATTTGATGCCAGATACAACACCGTCCTCCGAGGTCTTTTTGATAAGACCTGTTCCGTAGGTTTCGGTATCAATCTTAAAATAGAAATATACAGGGTCGGAAGCTCCCGAAACCATTGTTTGCTTGCCTACGCAGCCCCAGATAAGCATCTCGTCGCAATCCAGATTGACGGCTTTCTGTGCGGATACCGTAATTGGCGAGGTAATCATATTGTCGCTTGTAAAGGTGTACTGATTTCCGCTTCTGGACACCTTAATGCCGCTTGCCGAAAGGCTTAAATTAGCGAGGGTGTTGTTTGTGTCGGTAAGGGTCAAGCTGTAATTCTGCCTGTCGGGATTATACTTGAGCGTATAGGTGTCTGCCTTGTTCTGATTTCTTGCGGCAAAGCTCGGAATGGTATAGTGGTTTGCCATCTGCGACAAAATCCAGTCGTAACACTTCTCAGCAGGTCTGCTCTTTAGGGAATAGCGGTAAGTGTCCGCATCAATGCCGTTTGCACTGTGCAGGTCGGACGGGCTTGTGCGGAGCTGCTGCTGATATTCCCAGATAATCGTTTGAGTCGCAAACGCATAATCATCTGTGTTCGTGCCAGTAACAGGCGAGGATTTTCCCTCGTGCCAACCGTACATCAGAGCCATCATTACGCCGAACTGTGCTTCGGTAGGCAGCTTGCGGAAATAGGAGCTGTTTTTGCCGTTCTGGGATACATAGCTGTTTCCCGTATTAAAGTCAATGCCAGACTCTACACAGTAAACTTGGTGCGTTCCGCTGCTGTCGGTCATAAGGTATTTGCGCTTGGCGTTGCCTGCGCTGATTGTTCTTACAGAGGTGTTGCCGTCGCTGTCGTACACGATGAACGAATAAGAGGATTTGCTGCGATAGTATCCTCCGTCAGAGCCGACATAGTAGTCCCCGAATGAGGAAGTGCAGCTAACGCCTTCCTCGCTCGTCCACGCAAAGGCAGACATCGGCAATGCCATAACCGCCATAACAAGGCAGAGGATAGCCGCCAGAAGCCTCCTTCCGTTCTTCTTAAACTTTGTTTTCATAGACTGTTAAACCGTCCTTTCTTGATTTTGGGTATAAAAAATCCCCCTGTTTTTGAAACAGAGGGATAAGCCTTGCTGCCGCTTATGCAAAAAGGAAGTAAACCAGATATTCGTCATTTCCTTTTGCTTCGCAGCAGATATTAAAATCTGAGATTTCATCAATTCCGTATGCGCTGAGATTTTCAGCGGTATGAAACTTGATATAGCTTTCAAGGCTCTGCTTTAAGGCTTCGCCTTGATTGCTCCGTGACGCCGTTACGGGATTCCACCAGCTTGCGTTGCTCGGAGTGAGAGAGGTATCCAAACGAAGCCCCATTGACTGACCAATACTGATACAATCCGCCTTTATCGCTTCCATATCGAACTCAAAATCATAGGCTGTCTTTGCATTTTCGGAAGCGGCTTGTGTCGGTGTTTCCACAGTCGGCGGATTATTATTTTCCGTAGTGGGTTTTGTTGCAGGTGCTTCTGCTTCACTCCGCTTGACAGGCTCGGTTTGTTTTACCGTTTCGCTCTGAACAGGCTTACACTCCGTTACCTCTGCGGCAGTTTCAAGCGCCGCACTCGTTTCTGGAGCTTTGCTCTCATTACTTTCCGAGGAATAAATGCCCTTGGTGCTTTCGGCTTCGGCAGCAGCTTCGGTTTCCGTCACAAGCTCGCTTTCATCATTTCGTGTGGGGGCTGTTGAAACATCGGAGCAGCCGCCAAGCAGCATTATCAGCACAAGAAGCGCTGCAAACATTGATTTTCTCATCATATCGACCTCCTTTACGGCTTCATTATACGAAAAAAAGCCGATGTCCTCAAAGGTACAAACCGATTTGCGAGATATTGCAGATATTCTTTTCTCGGATAGTCTTGGCAGTAGTTAGGGGGTGAGGTGTGGAGAGGGGGAAGCGCAAAATGCGGCTATCCACGCAAACAGGCAGACCTTGCCCTCGGTGTGCGGCTATCTTTCGTGCGCTTTGTTCCGTTGCAGGTGTCGGTTGTAAAACTCCAACGCCTTGACAACAAAATCCGTTTCCTGTCCTTTGGGAACGGTTTTCGGAATGAGCTTGGTTATCCGTTCATCACGGAAAGCGGGCTTTTCCTTTTGGTTTGGCTTTTCTTCCTCCATAATGGATTGGATAACCTCGTCCGTCAGTTTTCCGTCTTGGTTAAACTTCTTCATTTTGATAGCCTGCGCCAATGAGGGAGTAGCGTCGTTATAGCTCATCGCTTCAAGCAAGGTGTATTGCTGTTCCTCGGCAAGATAGGAAATCTCCACCGCAGGACGGAAAGCGATTTGCCGTTCATCTACCATCTGGAGAATTTCGGGTACAAGCTCGGTCAAGCGGATAAAACGGAAAATCTGTCTTTCACTATCTCCAACATCTTTCGCCACTTCCGAAGCACTCGTCAACTTATTGCCCATTGGGCAGGAAGTTAAATCTGAACGCTGTCCCTGTCTGTTCATCGCTTCAAGCCGCATTTTATAGGCAAAGGCTTTTTCACTCGGCAGAATAACAGACCTTTGCAGATTGCTTTCTACCATAATGATAATGGCTTCATCACGGGTAAGGTCTTTGACCTCGCATTTGATGGTTTCAAGTCCCGCAAGCTCACAAGCCTTTTTGCGCCTGTGACCGCTGATAAGCTCATACCGTCCGTCCTCTTTCAAACGCACGGTAGCGGGGGTCATTACGCCGTTCCGCTTCACGCTCTCGACAAGCTGTTCCATATCCTCGTCCATTAAAACCTTGAACGGATGGTCTGGAAACTCGTCAATCTCCGATATGGGAATATCCCGTATCTTGCTTAAAGCTGCTTCCGCACGGCTTTCGTCTGTCTGGAACAGGTCATCGTAAGCGGTCAGCTTGATTTTGGTTTCTCTGTTTCTCGCCAAGCTCTGCCACCTCCTTTGAGAACTGTTCATACGCTGCGGCAACCTTGCCGCCTTTGTCGTAGGCGAAAATGCTTTTACCCTCTGCGGTCGCCTCCACCGCACGGATAGAATGAGGTATCTCAGTGTCAAACACCTTGATTTTCTGACCGTAGGCACTCTTGACCGTTGCCGTGATTTCTTTTGAAATGTTGGTACGGGGCATAACCATTGTCATTAAGATACCGTCAATTCTGAGTTTGGGATTGATTTGCCGCTTGACCATTGACACGGAGCGAAGCAACAGCTCTAAACCTTTTGCAGAAAGATAGTGGGGCTGCGTTGGGATAACTACGCTGTCAGCCGCCGCCAGAGCGTTAATGGTTATCATACCTAAGCTCGGCATGCAGTCGATAAGCACATAATCATAATTCTTCTTAACCTCATTCACATAGGTTTTCAGAACACGCTCACGGCTCATCGCATTGATTAGCCTTACTTCAAAGCCCGATAACTCAATGTTTGACGGAAGCAGGTCAACGCCCTCGTTGTGGGATAAAATCCCTTGCGAAACATCAAAAGATTTATCGTCTATGATGTTCTGCATTATTGTGGAGAGCGTAATGGGCAAATCGTCTGGTCGGCTGTAACCCAGAGCCATTGTGAGATTTGCCTGTGCATCGGCGTCAATCAACAGCACTCTTTTTCCTTGCTTCGCCAGACCTACCCCCAGATTGACCGCCGTAGTGGTCTTGCCAACGCCGCCTTTCTGGTTGGTCAGAGCAATCACTTTGCAATTTGACATAGCTGCGTCCTCCTTTCGCATAGATTTAGCCGCTTTGTCAAGGCGGCTATGTAAATCGTACAGAGAACGCAAAAAAGCCGCTTACTCTTATGGAAAAGAATAAGCGGCTCACTCTTGAATTGCCTTAGACATATTCGATTTTCATTTTCTTGACGGGAGCATTGACTACCTTGAAAATAAGTTCGTCAATGCAGTCCGTATATCTGCCTTGCCGTATGAGAGCGTTTTTCAGCTCCACAAGGCTATGTAATATCAGCGTCCTTTCGTGACTGTCTACATATAGATGAGTGGTTTTGTCTTTCATACGCTCGACCTCCTTGCGTTTATATTGTACTGTAGGTTTGTGTTTGTCAGAGTGGAGCAGCGATATTCGGCATTACAGCCATACTCCGATTAAGTTCTTTACTTTGTTCCATACTCTCATTGTTTTCGCATATTCTATAAGGTTGGGAACATTCTTTTGAGGGTCGTTTACATAGCCTTGAATTGCTTTGTTGAAGATTTCCTTGTCCATCTTGTTCATATTACGCAGAACATCGCAGATGGTACGGTCACGGTCATAAATGCGAACATCGGTAAAATTTATTTCTCCTCTGGTTACTCCGATAGAGAGCAGGGCTGGCTCTAACCGATAAGCCTTTATAGATGGATAATCTATTCTTGTGCGCTGTCTGGAGGCGTTTTTGTCAATAGCGATGTTCCATTCGGCAGGATTTCTATCGCTGTACCCATAATAGAATAAAGCCGTTTCCATATATAGAATACCATCGGGGAATAAACGGCTGATTATCACCACATCGCCTTTGCCAGACCCCATAGTCCAATGATAATAGCCACGCTTGACTTTTTCTATCAAGCCAGCTTTCAACATTCTTTGAATATCCCTGTAATATAGCTTTTCTTTGCTCAACTGAGCCGTGGTCATTACATAATCATAATGCGAGAACATCTGCCTAAGAATTTTCCTGTCTTTTATTGAAACCATACTCTTACCTCTGCACCAAATTGTGCCGTAAAAACATCTCGTTAGGTTGTTTTAGCTCATTATATTTAGCTCGTATTGCCAAGTCAAATGTGTAGCAAACCACACCATTCAAATTATAAAATGGTGTGGTTACAGGCACTTGCTTGTCCACAAAGGGCGCACACGGTTTAGCATTGATTTAGACCGCAATTTGAAATTTCGTAGTAGCGATGGCGTACAGATTTATCGTCCTCTTTGTTTCGCCAACCTTGATAGAATAAGGCTTTTCGGCATTTTTCTCGTTGTCAGAGTCGTCGTATTTTTTAATTCTGTCGAGTGTCGAAAAGCTATGTATCTTTAAGCCGAAGACCTCGCGCTTGTCCTCGTATTTGATACATTGGAACATTTCCGATGCTTCTCTGGGCACGGAGGAGCTCGGACACCTCGAAATGATAGGCGCGATAGTCCACCAGCTCACAAGAAATCTCACGCCCGAGGAGATAAAGAAGGGCGGATTCGACGCATATTTCGTCACCCACACCGCCGGAGTATATCCCGCAGGGGCAAACGGAATGCCCTACAGCGCGGGTTCGATGCAGTGCAAAGGCGACACGATAGCCGATCTGATGGAAGACATGGCGGCCGAGCAGAAAGCGAGAGTCACATATGACAATATTCTGCGCCTTGTTGACGACCCGGATGTCCGCGACCCGATAAAATTCCTGCGCGAGCGCGAGGTAGTCCACTTCCAGCGCTTCGGCGAGGGGCTGCGCACGGTCACCGACCGGCTCAACTCGAAGAACTACTATTCTTTCAACCCGTCGTTTGATAAATGCTGAAAATATAAACTCAAGGGAGCCTCAACGTTCAACGCGCCGAGGCTCCCAAAAAACTGCTTATTTTACGAAGCTGACGGCGACATTTTCAAAAGTCTCCCCGCCCGCAAGGAAAGCGGAAAAATCGTTCTTCACCTCAAGCGTTCCGCCGCTCTTCATGGAATTGACGAGCTTGACATACTCGCTCTCAGTAAACTTCTCAAACTTAGAGGTTGCAAAAGGCAGACCGACGGCATTGTCGTCAACGCCGAGGTTTGAAGAGAGTCCGCCGACGAGCACCCACTTGCCCGCATAGAACGAGGTGAGTATCTTCTGCACGCCCGAGCTGAGGCCCTTCATTGCCGAGGTTATAACAGTATCGGATACGGACGACTGATCGACATCAACGCCGATAGACTTGCCGTTATTTGCCAATGCCGCCTCAAAAACAGAATCGCACATCTCACCGCCGCAGGAGAAGATGCACTCCGTGCCTGACTTGTACCATTCGTTGACCATATTCTGAAGCTCGGTCGAAGCCGAGAAATTATCGCCGTAGCGGTAGCTGTACTTCATCTCGACGACAACGCCGGTAAGTTTTGCCGCGTCGTTCGCACCCTGGACGAAGCCGTAGCCGAATCTGTTGACGGACGGGTTATTGCCCGCTCCGCCGCCGACAAAGCCGAGCTTTGTATTGCCCTCGGTAACTGCGGCGTAGCCCGCAAGATAGCCGCACTGCTCCTCTTTAAATGCGACTGCCGCGACATTCGAGAGAGCCTGTCCGTCGCCGTTGGTGAGGACATAGCCGTCAACAAAGATAAACTTTGTATCGGGATTTTCCGCTGCGGCTCGTTTGAGAGCGTTCTCCTGCTCATAGCCGGTGGCGACAATTATATTCGCGCCGCCTTTTATTGCCTCGATAAACGCATTGTATCTGTCGTCGTCCGAAGCTTTGTTGCCGTTTCTGGGCTGATAATATTTATACGACTTGCCGTTTTTATAGGCAAAAAGCTTGACTCCGTCCCAGGTTCCCTGGTTGAAGGATTTATCTTTGAGCCTGCCGACATTCGTGACCATTGCTATTTCATATTTTCCGTCTTTCGAGGTCATGGTATCGGCAATTTCATCTGCCGAAATTATTTGGCTGTCTCCCGCCTCGGTCGAGAGACGCTTTTTGCTGCATGCGGTAAGGGCGGCGCAGCCGAATATCATAAGCACCGCGAGAAGCACCGCAAGGGTCCTCTTCATGGTAAAACCTCCTATATATCTCCTATATATGACTCACGCGTCCGTTTCGATTGTTTATTATATCATTTAAGCGCCTTTAAATCAACAAAGCTTTGTGAAAAATTTATATGATATATATAGTTATAACCACAGGAGAAAAATATATTACATTTTACAAATCGGGATTTTAAAGGCGTGAAAGATTGATTTTAGGGCTCGCAGATGATATAATCAAGAAAAATATCAAGCGAGGTTTTCATCAGATGCACCCTATAGCCGCTTTTTGCAGACGCAATTTGAACGCACTCGGGCTCGAACTCTACAGCATCGCATATCCTCTGCTCCCGAAGGACAGGCGCGACTGGCTGTTTGAGAAAAACGTTAATATAGTTTCCGCCGAGACGGGCGTGAAGATAATAGACAAAGACGAAGAGAGCGTCACAATAGGCAAATTCAACAAGGACGGCACATATTCGGACAAGCCGTTCCGCATACTCACGACAACCGACATTCATCTCGGCGACACGCCCTCTCTGCGCCGCAAGGCAATGCAGATGCTCGCAAATCATATTGCGCAGGCAAAGCCCGATCTTGTGATATTTACGGGAGATATAATCCTCTCGAAGTTCCAGCAGCTTGATGCGGTTCAGTTCGCGCGCTTCATGGAAAAGACGGGAGTGTACTGGGCGATTGTATTCGGCAATCACGAAGTTCACGAGGAAAAGGGCTTCTACAAATGGCTTATGCTCGACTCAATGCGCCGCTATCCGCACTGCCTCGCGCTCCACGGCGACGACAGTCTCTACGGCTACGGCAACTACAGAATAGACATCAAAAACGGTGAAAACTCTCTGCTCCAGAGCCTGTATCTCTTCGACTCCGGGCGCGACATACGCGAGAGATATTACAAAGACTACGGAGTGCCCGATGGCATGAAGGGCTACGACTTCTTGAAGCCGGAGCAGATAGAGTGGTACAAAGACTGCGTGCGCAGGACGGAAGAGAAATACGGAAAAGTAAAATCGATGATGTATTTTCACATTCCCCTGCCGGAGTTCGAGCATGTCATGAAGCTCGACGAAAACGGGCAGTATGTTTCGACGGGCGAAGCGAAGATTTTCTACGGCGGGATGTATGAATCCGTCGGCTGTTCGCCGTTCAACAGCGGAATGTTTGACGCCATATGCGAGCTCGGCAGCACTCAGGCAGTCTACTGCGGACACGACCATGTCAACGACTTCTGCGCGAACTACAAGGGGGTCTGCTTCATATACAGCCAGTGCGGCGGATACGAGACATACACCATGGGCACAAACTTCGGCTGGCCGGAGGAAAAGTGGATGCAGGGCGTGACGATAACTGAGATTCTGCCCGACGGCAGCATAACGGTCGGCAGGCGCTTCAACCGCAATTATCTCAAGCGTCCCGAGCAGTTCAACGCCGAAAAACAGGCATACGAAGAAAGCAAGAGAAAATAATATGGCATCAAGCAAAGATTATCTCGAATATGTACTCGAACAGCTGAGCGAAGCCGGCGATGTGACGAGCCGGGCAATGATGAGCGAATACATACTCTATTTTCGCGGAAAAGTAATCGGCGGGATATACGACAACCGATTTCTCGTAAAGCCCGTTCAGGCGGCGCGAAATATGATGCCGGACGCACCGGAGGAGCTGCCGTATGACGGCGCTAAACCGATGCTGATGGTTGAAAACATCGAGGACAGAGAGTTTTTGAAAGAGCTCTTTGAGGCGATGTATGACGAGCTGCCCGCACCGAAGCCGAAAAAGAAGAAATAAAGAAATGCTCCCGACCTGCAAAAGCGGATCGGGAGCATTTTTATATTTGCATCTTATTTTGAATAGGTAGCGACAAGATTTCCGTTTTCGTCAAAGAAGCGCGCGAAAGTAACATCTTTTACCGTCCGGTTATCGTAATCAGATAAACCATAAAAACCAATGAGCCACACTTTGTTATTGTTATTCGTCAATGGCTTTTTCCGCATAAAAGTTTCCTCACCGTCTGTCAAAATAAGGCTATATTCGCACCTGGCTATTTTCGCATCGGCGATCGAGCCAAAGAAAAGCAGCGCAGCTCCTGTACTGCCATCCTTGTCTCCGCTCCCAGGGAAGAACTTTAATGATCCAACCTTTTCGCCTCCATCAGTCGCTCCGCCCTGAGAACTGCTCAGCAAGAATTTATACCTATCTAAATATGTACATTCAAACACAAATAGTTCCTGTGATTTTCCCGGCTCAACATCCGATGCGATATAATAGACATATTTCTTCCCATCCATATCGTCGCCTATAGCAAAGAATTCGTTTGCTCCGCTCTTGGTATTCTTTCTGCAATAGTCAACACAGCCTGCTGCAGAGAGCGTTGAGGAAAAAAAGCATATTGCAACTATAGTAAATGCAAGTATCACAGCAGTCAACATCGTCAAACATATCTTTGCCGATTTTCTCAACCAAATCACTCCTACCAAACAAAGCTTAAAGTGAAATTGATAAAAGTTAAGTGGAAGTCATAATTATTACCCCCTTGCGTTTTAACAATTTATGATTTTATGAGCACATTAATCTTGACTATATATTATCACGTAATTATGGATTCTTCAATTACTTTTTTGAATTTTTAGTTTTTTGTTACATTTTACAAAAAAGATATTGTTCTTTTGGATAATTTGACGGTAAGAACTTAATATATAAAAAAACCTGCCCGAACGAGCGGACAGGGACAATATTTGCTGTTCTTTTCAAGCTTTGGACTCGACGGCGATATACTTGTCGATAAAGCTCTTGACTTTTGCCTCGTATGCGGCGGAGTCAGTCGGGTAGCTCTCGGCATGACCGGCGCCCTCAACGAGAAGCAAGTCTTTGTCGGTGCTGCAAGCGTCATAGAGTTCATGCACCATATAAGTGGGGACGAAATCGTCCTTTGTGCCGTGGATAAAGAGCATCGGCACCTGTGCGTGGCTGACGCTCTCGACTGCGTCGACCTTTTTGAAATCGTATTTTGCGATATGTTTATTGAAGAAGTTCGCGCCGTCGAGCAGCGGAGAAGTCGGAACATGGGCGTTTTTGAGCTGATAATCGAACTCTGCCCACGGGCTGGTATAGCCGCAGTCGGCAACGGTGAATTTGACATTCTTCGGCAGATCGGGGTTGCCGCTCATCATCATAACTGTAGCGCAGCCCATTGAAACGCCGTGCAGGATTATCTGGATATCGCTTCCGAAAGTATCGGTCATAAATTTGAGCCACTGCATGGCATCGCGCGACTCATGCGAGCCGAAGCCGATATATTTGCCCTCGCTCTCGCCGTGCGCCTGATGGTCGACGATAAAGACATTGAAGCCGAGATCGTGATAGAACTTCGCCATGAGTCTGAACTCGCGCTTACCCCAGCAACGATAGCCGTGGCTGCCGAATACATAGACATCCGAAGGCTTGTCGGCTTTGAGAAGATAGCCCTTGAGCTTGTTTCCGTCAACGTTAGTTATGGAGTAATTTTCAAAAGTCTGATCATTGAGCCACTCCTCGCGCGGGTCGAGAAGGAACTTTTCGGGGTTGGTCTCCATCATTTTCTTTTTGGCGTTGGCATCCATCTTCCCGGGTATCTTCGAGTTGCGCGCTATTACTTCATAGAAGACAAGATAGCTCACCACACCAAAGAGTATGCCGCAGAGCAGAAGAACCGCCGCGACGACTATTATGGTTATTTCAACAGCATTCATGATTATCACCTTTCTTGAATTTGCGTGCAACGGCACGGCTTTAGTCCAACAATATTATAACGATATGTATGAAATAAGTAAAGAAAAACTTTTATGCCAAATAAGCATTGAACGAGCCGCTTTTTTGTGATAAACTTTGTTTGTGTTAAAGACAAAAGGAGGAAAAAAATGAGCAGATACGAAAGCGCAAGAGAGATATATGAGTCCCTCGGCGTGGACACGGAAAAAGCCATAGAGACGCTTCGCAGCACGGCTGTTTCAGTTCACTGCTGGCAGGGCGACGATGTTACGGGCTTCGACTCGAAGCAGGCTCTCTCCGGCGGAATACAGACCACCGGCAACTACCCTGGCAAGGCGCGCACGCCCGAAGAGCTGATGCAGGACTTCGACTTTGCGGCGAGCCTCATGCCCGGCAAAAAGAAGCTCAATCTTCACGCAAGCTATGCCATATTTGAAAACGGCGATTTCGCCGACCGCGACAAGATCGAGCCGCGCCATTTTGAAAAATGGGTCAAGTTCGCAAAGGAACGCGGCATGGGAATCGATTTCAATCCCACATTCTTCTCGCACCCGATGGTGAAGGACAATCTCACACTCTCGTCGCCCGACGAAGAGGTTCGCCGTTTCTGGATAGAGCACGGCAAGAGATGCATTGAAATATCCGAATATTTCGCGAACGAGACGGGCGTACCATGTCTGATGAACATCTGGATCCCCGACGGATATAAGAATATCCCCGCCGACAGACTCGGTCCGCGCAAGAGATTCAAGGATTCGCTCGATGAGATACTATCGGTGCCTTATGACAAGTCAAAAGTTTTTGTCTGCCTTGAATCAAAGGTTTTCGGGATCGGGCTTGAGTCATACACAGTAGGCTCCGCCGAGTTCTGCATGAACTACGTTGCCTCAAAGGGCATCACCCCCCTGATGGACAACGGTCACTATCACCCGACAGAGGTCGTGTCGGACAAGATATCCTCGATGCTCCTGTTCAACGACCGCATCGCGCTGCACATCACGCGCGGAGTCAGATGGGACAGCGACCATGTTGTTATTCTCGACGACGAAACGAAAGAGATAGCGAAAGAGATAGTCCGAAACGACGCGCTCGACAGAGTGTTTATAGCAACCGACTATTTTGACGCTTCGATAAACAGGATATCCGCATGGGTCACGGGAATCAGGAGCGTACACAAGGCTCTGCTTCTCGCTCTGCTTGAGCCGAACGAGAGAATGAAAGCGCTGCAGGACGAGAGCCGCTTCACGGAGCTCATGGTACTGCAGGAGGACATGAAAACGGCGCCGTTCGGCGACATTTGGGACGAATATCTCAGGCGCGAAAATATTTCAAACGACTATATATCAGCCATACTCGACTACGAAAAGAATACACTGGAGGCAAGAAAATGAAAGACATTCTGACTGCGCCCTTTGTGCAGGAAATGATGCAGACCACCGCAAATATGTACCGTCTCGGCTGGGACGAGAGAAACGGCGGCAACATAAGCTATATGCTCGACGAAAAGGAAGTCTGCGAATATCTCGACCTCACAAAAGTTATCAGAACTATCCCGACCGGATTTGACGCGAAGCCGCTTATCGGCAAGATATTCATCGTCACCGGAACGGGCAAATACTTCAAAAACGTTCAGTTCGACCCCGAAAACAATCTCGGCATCATAAGAATCGCCGAGGACGGCACGACCGCCGAGCTGCTCTGGGGCTACTCCGACGGCGGCAGATTCACAAGCGAGCTGCCCGCTCACCTGATGAGCCACATGGCAAGGCTCAGCGTTGACCCGGAGAACAGAATCGTCATGCACTGCCACCCGACGAACACGCTCGCGATGAACTATATACATGAGCTTGACGAGAAGAAGATAACCCACACGCTTTGGGAGATGTGCACCGAGTGCATCGTCGTTTTCCCGGACGGGGTCGGCGTTCTGCCGTGGATGCTCTGCGGCACGAACAGCATCGGCGAAGCGACTGCGGAAAAGATGAAAGAATTCCGCCTCGTTATTTGGGGAATGCACGGAATCTACGGCGCAGGCAAGACTATGGACGAGACTTTCGGTCTTATTGAGACAGTCGAAAAGGCGGCGCAGATATACATGCTCACCGCGCATATGCCGAGGATAAATACTATAAAAGACAGCGAGATGCAGGAGCTCGCCGAGTTCTTCGGAGTCAAATACAGAAAAGATTTCCTGAATCTGTAAAATACAAGTGCAAGCCGCATTCTACAGTGCGGCTTGCTTCTATAAACGGAGTGAACATCCTGCTGATTCTTTGCGAGTCCGCGCTCTGCATTGCCGCGGCAATATTAATAAGCAGAAAGATAAAACGCAAAAGCTGAATAAATAAAACAAGCGACCGTCAGGATTTGTCCCGGCGGTCGTTTTTGTTATTTAATCATCAGGTCGGCTATTGTTATGCCGTCGAAAAAATCGTTGATGAGTTTATCGAGCTTCGTCCACATCGCGCGGGTGCGGCACGAGCCGGCATTCTCGCATGGCTCGCAGCCGCCCTCGACGCACGAGACGGGAGCGAGCGAGCCCTCAGTGAGCTTCAGAATCTCACTGACTCTGTACTCCTCCGGCTTTCTTTTGAGTCGGTAGCCGCCGCCTTTTCCGTGCGCGCCCTCGACAAGCCCCGCTTTCGAGAGCGTTGTCATAATACTTTCAAGATATTTGAGCGAGAGCTCTTCGCGCTCGGCAATCTCCTTGAGCGGGATAAAAGCGCCGTTCTTTTCATTTTCGGCAAGATCCGCCATGACGCGCAGGGCGTATCTGCCGCGGCTTGATACCATCATAGTTTTACACCATGCGGCAGCCGCAGCTCTCGCAGTCCTCGCACTCGGGGAACTTGCTGTGGTCATACTCGATGCCGTTCTTGTCGTAATAATCCTTGACGGCGGACTTTATAGCCTCTTCGGCGAGCACGGAGCAGTGCAGCTTGTGCGCCGGGAGTCCGTCAAGCTCATCGACGACCTGCTTGTTTGTGACGGCAAGCGCCTCGTCAATAGTCTTGCCCTTTATAAGCTCGGTAGCCATGGAGGACGAAGCTATTGCGCTCGCGCAGCCGAAAGTCTCGAACTTGACATCGTCGATTTTTCCGTCTTTTATCTTGAGATACATCTTCATTATATCACCGCACTTCGCGTTGCCGACCTCGCCGACACCGTCCGCATCGGCGATCTCGCCGACGTTGCGTGGATTCATGAAATGATCCATAACCTTATCGCTGTATAATGCCATTTTGAATTACTCCTCTCAGAAAGTGAATTTTCTCTCGCCGCTCAGAAGCTCTTTCCACACGGGCGAAAGATCTCTGAGATATTTGACGACCTTGGTGGTCTCTTCGATTATATAATCGATCTCTTCCTGCGTGTTCTCCTCACTGAGTGTCAGGCGCAGAGAGCCATGGGCAACCTCATGCGGGCGGCCGATAGCGAGAAGCACATGGCTCGGATCGAGCGAACCGGAGGTGCAGGCGGAGCCGGAGGAAGCGCATATGCCCTTTGCATCGAGCAGAAGCAGAAGCGACTCGCCCTCGATACCCTCGAAGCAAAAGCTGACATTGCCGGGCAGACGTTTTGTGCGGTCGCCGTTCAATGCGCTGTGCGGTATCTTTTCAAGACCTTCTATAAGTCTGTCGCGCAGAGCGGACACTTTCTCGGCGTTGGCATCGATATTGGCGTTCGCCTCTTTGAGAGCCGCGACCATGCCGACGATACCGGGGATATTCTCGGTGCCCGCACGCTTGCCGCGCTCCTGTGCGCCGCCTTCGATGATATTCGTCAGTCTGACACCCTTGCGGGCATAGAGAAGTCCGACACCCTTGGGGCCGTGGAACTTATGAGCCGAGAGGGAGAGCATATCGATATTCTCTTCCTTGACGTTTATATGGACATGACCGACAGCCTGAACGGCATCGGTATGGAAGATAACGCCCTTTTCTTTACATACAGCACCTATCTCGGCGATGGGCTGGATGCTGCCGATCTCGTTGTTTGCGTACATAACGGACACAAGGCAAGTGTCCTCGCGGATAGCGTCGGCGACCTGCTGAGCCGAGACCATGCCGTTTTCATGCACATCGAGGAGCGTCACTTCAAAGCCCTCTTTTTCGAGCTTCTTTAGCGTATGCAGAATCGCATGATGCTCGAACGCGGTGGAGATTATATGCTTCTTGCCCTTTCTTGCGCCGATAGCCGCCGCGGAAACGAGCGCCTGATTATCTGCCTCGCTGCCGCCGGAGGTAAAGGTTATTTCGTTGGGCTCGCAGCCGAGAACCTCAGCCGCCTCTTCGCGCGCCTTTCTCAGCGCGTCCGCCGCAGCCTGTCCGACGGAATGGAGGCTCGACGGGTTGCCGTAGATCTTGTCCATATACGGCAGCATCGCTTCTATTGCTGTGCGGCTCGTCTTTGTCGTGGCCGCGTTATCAACATAGATAGTGGTCATTTATATCAGAACTCCTCTCAATAATCAAGTATGTTCACAGGAAAACAAATCATTCGACTCGTTCCCCCGATTCCGCAACGATTATATACCCATTTACATACTATGTCAATAGGTTGAATAAAAAAGATACAGAGCAGAGGACAACTCCCCTGCTCTGTGAATTAAAATTTTTATTCTGCTTTCTTTGCACCGTTTTCGAGAGCCGCATCAGCCCATGCGGCGATATAATCCTCGACCTCGTCGCGGTTTGTCTCGTTGAGAATCTCATGTCTATCGCCGTCAAAGAGCTTGAGGGTAACATCGTGGCCTGTAGCCTTGAGATCCTCGGCGACCTGAGTCACGCCCTTTGAATAATCGCCGACGGGATCCATTGAACCGGAGACGACGAGAACCGGGATATCGGTAGAGAGCTGCTCATACCAGTCCTTGCCGGAGACGGAATTGAGGACAGAGAACAGGTCTTTATAGCCTGCCGCAGTGAAGAGGAAGCCGCAATATTTATCGTCGATATACTTCTGAACCTCGGCCTCGTCTCGGGTGAGCCAATCAAACTCGGTCTTGACATTGTCGAACTTCTTGTTGTAGTTGCCGAAAGCAAGATTGTTGATGAACTCGCTCTTATGACGGCTGCCGCGGCTCTTGCCGACGAAGCTTGCAAGCTTTATGGCGATAGGTGCGGCGGGATTCTTTCCGCTTGTGCCGCAGAAGATAGCCGCCTGAACATCGTTATATTTAGCGGTATAGTTCCTTGCGATGAACGAGCCCATGCTGTGACCGAAGAATACGACGGGCTTGCCGGGATACTCCTCGCGGGCGATATCGGTAAGCGAGCGGCAATCGATGACAAAATCTCTCCAGCCGTCCTTCTCGCCGAAATAGCCGAGGTCATCGTCGGACGCGACGGACTTGCCGTGACCGATATGATCCTGCGCAAAAACAGCATAGCCGTGCTCGCAGAGCTTCTTTGCAAAGCGGGCGTAACGCTCGCCGTGCTCCGCCATGCCGTGGGTTATCTGGAATATAGCCTTGACGCTGTCCTTATCCGCGGGTGCCCAGCTGCGCGCGTAGATATCGCAAAGACCTGTTGCGGATTTAAATGAATATTCTTTTCTTACGATTTCCATGATAAATTAAGCCTCCGATTTTACGGTGATCTTTAATACAAGACCGAAACGATCTCCTATATGTGATATTATAACATACTATAAACAAATTGTAATCCTTTTGTAAGGAAATAAGCGAAAAGTCTACATATCTCACAAATATATTGCGCCATGTTTGGGCATATTCAACAAATATATATGTCCTGGCAGTCTATATTCTACAATAGTCGAACATAAAATCTTGCCAAACGGCGGGAATAAAAGTATACTGTTATTATAGTCTATACCGTACAGGGATGGAAAGCTATGATCTGGTGCGTTGAGGACGACGCGAGCATACGCGACATTGAGGTTTATGCACTGCAATCGACAGGGATAGAGGCCAGGGGCTTCGAGGACGGGACTTCGTTCTGGGAGGCTTTAAACGGCGGCGAGAAGCCGGAGCTTGCGGTTATCGATGTTATGCTGCCCGGCATCAGCGGCATCGATCTTCTGCGCAGGATGAAAGCGTCTTCGGAGCTCTGCGACATTCCCGTTGTTATGGCGACGGCAAAGGACACCGAATACGACAAGATAACCGGGCTCGACCTCGGCGCGGACTACTATCTGACAAAGCCGTTCGGCGTGATGGAGCTTGTCTCCTGCGTCAAGGCGGTTCTGCGCCGCTGCAAGCCCAAGGCGCAGGAGCATATTCTGAAAGCGGACGGGCTCGAAGTGAACCTCGACGAGCACACGGTCACGGGCGACGGCGAAAAGATAGTTCTGACATACAAAGAATTTGAGCTTCTCAAGCTCTTTCTTTCGAACCCGGGCACGGCATTTACGCGCGACAAGCTGATGGAGGAAGTCTGGAGCACTGACTACTGCGGCGAGACGCGCACGGTTGATATGCACATACGCACGCTGCGCCAGAAGCTCGGCAGATTCGGCGAGATGATAAAGACGGTTCGCGGAGTCGGCTACCGTCTGGAGGCCGACAAATGACAAAGCGGATTTTCAGATCGATTTTCTTCGCGGCGTTCTGCGTGCTCTTAACGTCGCTCGCCATAATCACTGGATGCCTGTACGAATACTACAGCAATGCATTTGAAAATCAGATGAGAGACGAGCTCAATCTCGCCGCCGCGGCGGTAGACATGAGCGGGAGCGGATATCTCGAATCCATAAAAACCGACAGATTCCGTCTGTCGCTGATAAGCGCGGACGGCAAGGTGATATACGACACCCGAGAGGATGCGGACACGCTCGCAAACCACGCAGACAGAGAAGAGATAAAGGAAGCACTTGAAACGGGCAAGGGATACAGCACGCGCTACTCCTCCACCCTGCTCCAAAAGACGACATATATCGCGAAGAAGCTCGCCGACGGCAGCGTACTGCGGATATCATCGAGCCGTGAGACTATAGGCGTGCTCGTCTTTGAGGCGATGCAGCCGATACTTATAGTGATAGTCGCCGCGCTGATAATCTCGGCGGTCATTGCGGCGCGGCTTTCAAAAAAGATAGTTGAGCCGCTCAACTCGCTCGACCTCGAGCACCCGCTCGAAAACAAAACATATGACGAAATCGCTCCCCTGCTCAGCAGGATTAACCGCCAGCACGAGCAGATAAAAGAACAAATAAAGGCTCTGCAGAAAAAGACGGACGAGTTCACACAGATAACGGACAACATGAAAGAGGGGCTTGTGCTCCTCGACAACGACGGAAAGATACTGAGCATAAACCCCGCCGCGTGCAGACTGTTTGAAGCGGACGAAGAATGCATCGGCAAGGATTTTGTTTCGATTGACCGCAGCTGCGAGATATCCGCCGCGATAAAGCGCGCCGAAGAGAGCGGACACAGCGAGACGCGCACAAAATACAGCGGTAGAATATATCAATTCGACATCAGTCGCATAGAGTCTGACGGCTCGACGCGCGGATCGGTAATTTTGTTCTTCGACATGACGGAACAGCAAAACGCCGAGAAGATGCGGCGCGAATTCACGGCGAACGTATCGCACGAGCTGAAAACTCCGCTCCAAGGCATAATCGGGAGCGCGGAGCTTATTGAAAACGGAATGGTCAGGGACGAGGATATGCCGCGCTTTGTCGGGCACATACGCTCGGAGGCGCAGAGGCTCGTCAATCTTATAAATGATATAATCAGGCTCTCCCAGCTCGACGAGGGCGACGAGATGCCGCACGAAAGAATCGGACTTCTCTCGCTGTCGCAGGAAATCGCCGAAGACCTCGGAGACGCGGCAAAGAAGAAAAATGTAACGCTTAGCGTCGGCGGAAACGAAGCATATGTTTTCGGCGTTTCAAGACTGCTCTACGAAGTGATATACAACCTCTGCGACAACGCGATAAAATATAACCGCGAGGGCGGACAGGTTGACATAAATATAGATAGTGTCGGCGGCGCGGCGAAGCTCACTGTTTCGGACACGGGAATAGGCATAGCGCCGAAGCATCAGGCAAGGATTTTCGAGCGGTTTTACCGGGTCGACAAGAGCCATTCAAAGGCGACCGGCGGCACGGGGCTCGGACTGTCGATAGTCAAGCACGCAGTGCAGTATCACGGCGGCACGGTCTCTATAGAGAGCGAGGAGAACAAGGGCACGCGCATAACGGTTACACTGCCGTTGAGTGAATAGGAAAAAGCATCCGCGATGAAAAAATCACGGATGCTTTAAATTTTATTATATTATTCCGACTTTTCGCGCATATCCGCGAGGCGTTCGGCTTTCTTTCTGACCTTGCGGCGGCGGTCGAAGCAATAGATGAGCGCGCCTATCGAGACTATATCGATAACGACGACCATATCCCAGAAGATACCCACCACGACCATTGCGGCGAAGAGCAATATGGCAAACGCCTTTTTGTTGCTCTTGAACGCTGTTTTGATAACTTTGAAACGGACTTTCTTCCACGCAGTGCAGATGATTATAACGGCGAGAGTCGCAGTCGGCACGCGCATTATCACTGGATGGGCAATAATCGAGAGCACAATCATGATAACTGCGGCAAAGATTCCGGTCATTCGGGTCTCGCCCTCGGAGCTTTCATCGCCGACCGTCATTCCGTCGCACACCGGGCAGATTATCGATCTTAAACCCTTGAATGCGAGCGAATTGCGGACGACCGAGAGCTGATTTTCTTTCATCAGCGTATCGGCGACAAGGACGACCACAAGCGCCCACGCATATATAAACGACGGGAGAAGCTTCTCGGGAGTAACATCAAAAATGCTGATATCGCCGACAAGCAGAAAGCTCGGTGTAGAAGCAAAACTGCCGACCTCGTCTATGGCGGTACGCTCCGCGACAGGATTGAGGAAGAGATTGAGCACGGTTGTCAGCACAAGTGCGACAGCGGGTGCGGGCACTTTTCGGCTGAGTTTTTTGAACTTTATCGGATAGGTTATCATTATGACGAGGGTTATCGTGCCGTAGAGCACGCCGCGCCAATTTGAGTGGAAGCCGTATGAGCGATAAGCGACGAGGGTCTCAAAAGCGGAACCCGCCGGGACGCCTATGCCGAAATAGTAATTGACCTGAATTATACACAGCACGGCGGCGACAATAAAAGTTACCGCGCCGAGAGCCGCGGGAGGTATCTTGAAGAAAGATTTATTAAACTGAATAGTTGCGACAAAGAGCAGGAGCATACCCGCGATAATACAGGAGAGCATCGCGCCGGGGACGCCGATCGTATTCGCCGCATAGATAAGTATCGCGAACACCTCGACATGGGGCGTCGGGATCCTGTTCGGGCTGCCCGAGCCTATAATGCACGCCGCTATCGCGCCGACAAGTCCTGCCGCCGCGCCGAACGGCGAATTGCTGCCGAAAGCGAGCGCGAGAGGGAATATCCAGCCGACCGCGGTCAGCGAGCCGAGGGCATCCTTTTTCAGTTTCTGCAAATCGTATTTTCCGCTTTTTTTCAAAGACCTCACTCCGTTCCTCCGATATTATATTATATCGCTCCGCTTTTTTCAAGACGGATTCAAAAGCGAGGCAAATTATCATTATAATATTGATTTGAAGCCGCGCAGGATATATAATAAGAAGAAAGGACAGGAGGAAAAGAACCATGATGAACATATGGCACGACATAGCTCCGGAGAGAATAAAGAGCGACGACTTTGTCGCCTGCATTGAGATATCCAAGGGCGGCAAGAACAAATACGAGATGGACAAGGAGACCGGCATGCTCAAGCTTGACCGCGTCCTCTACACCTCGACCCACTACCCCGCCAACTACGGCTTCATCCCGCGCACATACGCCGACGACAACGACCCGCTCGATGTTCTCGTGCTGTGCAGCGAGGCGATACTGCCGATGACGCTCGTAAAATGCTATCCGATAGGCGTTATCAAGATGATCGACAGCCAGTCTATCGACGAGAAGATAATCGCCATCCCCGACCGCGACCCGAACTACAACGCATACAGAGATGTCAACAGCCTGCCGCGACACATACTCGACGAGATAATGCATTTCTTCAGCGTATATAAAATGCTCGAGGGCAAGGAGACGATAGTCAAGGAACTCTGCGGGCGCGATGTTGCGATAGATATAGTCAGCAAGTGCATCAAGGCATATGAGGACAAGTTCGGAGACGAACAGAACTGAATATAAAACGAAGCCTCCCGGAGATTTTACCGGGAGGCTTGCTTTTTATTCAACCGTCAGTCGGCTTTTGTGACGCTCTTTGTGACAAAGCTGTCAACGAGCCATTTGCCGTTTTCTTTTTTCATCACCACATGACCTATCCGTTCTTTCGCATCGGAATCGTCGCTGAAAACCGCCGTATACTGGAACGATGCGGTATCGCCTGTGGCTTTGTCTATGGGCGAAAACTTTATGCTCTCTACCTTTGCGGGAGTTGCGCCGTAATACAGCGCGCACGCCGCTATCATGCCTTCGGTGCATTTATCGGTAACAGCACCGTCGCACCGCTCGCGCATATATGTGTCAAAAGTCCTGTTGTCAATGGCTTCTCTGCGCCTTTGAATTTCTGCGTTGTCCACAGTATACACGGCAGTCAGAACTTTCTCCGCCGTTCTCTCAGGGCGCGAATAATAATAGCCGACACCCGCACCAACGGCTATGGCTGCGGCAGCAATGACGCACACAACAATGATAATAATTTTTCGCTTGTTTTTCATAATAAATCACCTGTTCGGAATATGTCGGATTTTCAGCTAACAAATATTACCTGAACATCGGAATCACTCCTTTCTGTAAAAATAAGATTGGTCGAGTGATTATACCCTAAAGCGATTGTGATATAAAAACTTATTTCAATATTATACTATCAAAAATTCAATCGCTTATAATTCCAACTATTAAATTTATTTATTTTTGTTTATTGTCACAAAAAGCCACTGTGTTTCTTATGAATATTGCACAGCAGAAAAATCCATCTTCACAAATGCAAAAAGCTGCCGGAAAACCGACAGCTTTTATGTGATTTTATCAGGATTTTAAAAGGTTATCTTGATATTTACAGTGCCGGAGACGGGCTTGATAATAAGCTTTGCCGCGCCGTTTTCGCCAACAGATTCGAGCTCATACTTGCAGCCCTCAACAGTCTTTGCGGGCTTATGTATATAAATCTCCGTCGGAGCGGCGCACTCGCCGTCGCCCTCGTAGCTGAGATTGAACTCCTGAGCAGACTGATCAAAGCCGTATGAAACGAGTCTGCCGCTGACAGCGACAGGATAAGGACGGCTGAGAACTTTCATCAGCGGGCTGTTGAACATATCGTCAACATAGTGCCAATAAGTGAAGCCCCACTTGTGCTGCTCGAAGAAGTTGACGAGGAACTCGATATGCGGGAGCCAATCCTCGCCCTCGCCGCCGAAGCCGCCCCACTCGCCTACAAGCACGGGTGCATCGAGTCTGTCCTGAGTTCTGACATGCTCCTCGAATATGGCTCTGGCTCTGTCGTTGCTCGCATACTTATACTGCGGGGTATCGACCATAAAATCGTAGCCGTGAGGAGTGAAGCAGAAATTCTTCTCGCGCTTGCCGTTGACCTCGATTGCGGGAGTCGAGCACGGAATGCATGTGTTCGACCAATAGCAGTTTTCCATGACGAGTATGCCCTTGTCGGTAACCTCGCGGATAGCGGTTGAAACTTTATTGATAAACGGAGAATACTTCTCGATATCGAACTTTCTGACATATTCATATCCGGCCTTGCGCGTGACATCCTTGAGGACATCGCCGGTTATCTGCTCGAGATATTTGACCTCGTCGCGTCTCTGTTTGTTGAGGAAATCGCCGACGAGCTTGAAGCACTTGACGCGCTTGTCGCCGATAACGGTGCCGACAGCGGTGGAGATGAGCTTCTTGAAGAGCTTGCCGCCGTCCGAGCCGAGGAAAGGCTCATTGAGCATATCGAATCCGAAGAGTGCGGGATGATCCGCAAAGCGAGCCGCGACGTGCTGCCACATGGCGGCAAAATAATCGATAAGACCCTTGCCGTTATATTCGCGGTTGTTCCAGAAATTATCGAATGCGCGCTGAGTCGCCTTGCCCCAGAAATAGCCGGCAGCCCAGACAAGCTTGGGCTCTTTTGGATCGTACTGGTCGGTTATAGTCGCCCAATCGGGTGCTCCGTCTCCGTAGCAGCGCGGAGAATAGAGATCCTGATGCATATCAAAGAGTATATAGACACCGTGAGCGGCGCAGAGATCGAAGATGCGGTACATATCGTCGAGATACTCGTCATTGTAGCTGCCGGGCTCGGGCTCGATCATGCTCCAGGTGGTGCCGAGGCGGATAAGATTGAGTCCGCGCGAGGTCATCTCGTCGAGCAGTTTATCGTCGATATTGAAGCCGAACTTGTTGTCCTCGCTGTCCTTGCGCTTATCCACGATATTGACGCCGTAGAAGATACGCTCTCTGCCGTATTCATCGACAAAGCTTCTTTTTTCGGTAACTATACGCTCCATAATGCTCTCCTTTTAATTACTAACTTTACTTTAGTATATACAAACAGCCGAAATAAGGCAAGGCTTTTGAGGAAATTCGGCGTTTTCATCAATGTTCTCGGATTTTTTTGTTAACAATGCCTTGCAAATACAATATATAAACAATATATAAACTTG
>ENA-ORRO01000215-ORRO01000215.1-human-gut-metagenome-genome-assembly--contig:-NODE-215-length-51129-cov-6.529408_pt1 | contig 51129 bp, 42 predicted proteins | sample MGYA00242176_ERZ509136 | MGnify/ENA primary metagenome ERZ509136 (study PRJEB26280, sample SAMEA2338644) | human gut metagenome | biome: human gut; feature: human-associated habitat; material: faeces...
ATTCGAGATCCCCGTTGGAAAAGGCCAGAAACCGGACGTACATCTTGCCCTGATAGCTCTGCTCGCCCTTGCGCTCCAAGTCCATCGGCATTTCGGCGGTGATGAGGGACTTGAGATAGTGGGTGGATTTCAGCGCTTCCAGCTTCATGTCGTCATCCACCATCAGCAGCTCGTGCTCCAGATCGGCGCGGGCAAATGGGCTACGCTCCACCTTGGCGATGCTGCCGTTTTTCATGTTCGGTATTTACGAAAAAAACGGGCAGCCGCTTGAAACCGTGCTGCGCCAGATGGTTGAAACCAAGTGGCTCAGACCCCGGCGCAGACCGTATGAAACCGACAATACCTACGCCGCGCTCGAACGGGAGATGCGGCTCAGAAAAGAGGTGAAGGCGCTTGAAGAACAGGCGAAAAAAGCCCGGCGTTAAGCTGACGCGGGCGCAGAAGAAGAAGCTCGAAGAGCTGACTCGTCAGGCGAAAGCGGACGGCAGGCACCCCAACAGCGCACAAAAGACGATTCCGTATCTGAGCATGTACAAGGACGGGCTTTGCCGCGTCACGGAAAACTATTACACCATGTCGCTGCTCTTTGACGATATGAACTACGACCTTGAGGATGAAGCGGAACAGCTCGGTATTTTCGGCGGCTGGTGCAGCTTTTACAGCTACTTTGACTGCGCTGTGCATGTGCAAATGACCGGCATCAACAGCGAGAACGACCCGGAAGCGTTTGCGCGTGCGCTTGCCGTGCTGGAACGCAACGAAGCCTATCGTGCGCTCTGCGCAGAATATGTTCAGCTGCTGCAAACGCAGTACATGCGCAGCAACAACGGACAGACGCGCATCAAGCTGATGACCTTCGGCATCGAATCCGAAAGCGTCAAGGGCGCTCGGTCGCGGCTGACGCGTATCGGACTGGATATGCAGGGCAATTTCAAGAAGATCGGCGTGGAGTCCGTGCTGATGGACGGCAAAGAGCGGCTTTCCCTGTTGCACGCGCTGTTTCACATGGACGACCATGCGCCGTTTGTCTTTGAGTGGTCGTGGCTGCCGGAAACCGGACTATCCACCAAAGACTTCATCGCGCCCGGCAGCTTTGATTTCTCGCCGTCCCGCTCGTTTAAGATCGGGGAAACATATTGCGCCGCGTCGTACATCCAGATTCAAACGTCGAGCCTGAGCAAAAAGCTGCTGGGCGAACTGCTCAGACTGCCATCCAGCGCGGTGTTCAGCCTGCACGTTCAGCCGATGGATCAAATGACCGCCATCAAGCTGATTAAACAGAAGCAGGTCGTGCTGGACGCGACCAAAATCAGCGAACAGCAGAAGGCGTTTCGTTCGGGATACGATATCGACATCATCCCGCGAGATATCGACGCATACGGCGACGATACCAAGCGCCTGCTGCAAACGCTGGGAACGAATGAAAAGCTGTATATGGCGACGATCGTCGTGATGAACATGGCGGGCAGCAAGCGTCAGCTCGATCAGGCGGTGGCGCAGACACGCGGCATTTTGCAGACGCGGAGCTGTGCGCTGATTCCGCTGGATTTCCAGCAGGAGAAGGGACTGACGGCATGCCTGCCGCTGGGCATCAATCCGCTGAAAATCGAGCGTTGTATGCCGACGAGTACCGTTGCGGGCTTCATTCCGTTCTCGACGCAGGAACTTTGCAGACTGGACGGCAAACCGGTCTATTACGGAGTCAACCGCGTTTCCGGCTGCGTCATTATGGCAGATCGAACCGTGAACCGAAATCCGAACGGGTTGATCTTCGGCACGTCAGGCAGCGGCAAGTCCGTTTCCGGCAAGCAGGAGATGATCTACATCTATCTGACCACGGATGACCAGATCATCCTGTGCGACCCGGAGGGCGAGTACCGTGTGCTGACGCGCAGGCTGAACGGTCAGACCATCATGCTGTCGGCAGACAGCCACGATTACATCAACCCGATGGATATTGAGCTGGAAGAAAACATGGACGACGTGCTGCGGCTCAAGTCGGAGCTGATTCTGTCCTTCTGCGAAATCGTCATGGACGGAAAGCGCAACATCCCCGCAGAAGCGAACTCCGTGATCGACCGCTGCCTGCCGATCATCTATGAAAAGTATATCAAAGACCCGAAGCCGGAGAACATGCCGACGCTGGGCGATCTGTATGAATGCCTGAAACGGCAGCCCGAACCGCAGGTGCGCCGCATTGTGACGGCACTGGAATTGTATGTCACCGGCTCGCTTAACTATTTCAACCACCATACGAGCGTGCAGCTCAATAACCGGCTGGTGTGCTTTGACATCAAGAAGCTGGGCAACAAGCTCAAGCCGCTGACGATGCTGATCTTGCAGAACTTTGTCTGGAACCGCATCAGCGCCAACCGCGATAAGGGGCAGACAACGCGCTATTACATCGACGAATTTCATATTCTGCTCAAAGAACCGCAGACGGCGGCATATTTCATCGGCATCTGGAAGCGATGCCGCAAATGGGGCTGCGTGGCGACCGGCATCACGCAAAACGTCAAAGATCTGCTGACCAGCCCGGAAATCCAGAATATCTTTGACAACACGGACTTTTTCCTGATGCTCAATCAGGCGAATGCCGACCGCGAGATTTTGGGCGAAAAGCTCGGCTTATCCAGAGAAGAAATGCGATATCTGACCAATGCGGAGCAGGGCTGCGGGCTGATGGTCTGCGGAAATGTCGTTTTGCCGTTTGAAAATCGTATTCCGACGGATACACAGCTTTACCGCATGATGACGACCAAGCCCGGTGAGATGGAAGCCGAAGAAGGGAGGGAAAATGGATGATGGGATGGTTGATTGGCGGCGGCGTGTTGTGCATGATCGTGCTGATGACAGCACTCTGCGTCGTGTCCGGCGATGCGGACAAGCAGGCGGAAGCCGCATATCGGCACTTTCTTGAGAGCAGGGGGCGCAAAGCATGAAGCACGTTCGACCCAATGTTTCGCAGTTTGCCGCCCAGTGGACACAGGCTCAGCCGATAACAGAGCCTGAAAAGCCCAAACTCAAACCGCGCCCACGGCGGAGAAATCGGATTCCGATTCTGGAAACGCCGGATTTGCCGCATGAAGAACGGGAAGCAGATGAAAACGTGTCGGTTGAAGCGGTAAACGACGGAAAGCGTGCAGCGGAGAACGTGGCATGTTTTGTGAACGATGCGGGCTATCGCCGGAATGTGCGGGCATATCGGAAGGAAATCCGGGAGATATGTCCGGATAATGGGCGGGTCAAGCCGCCCGGACAGCCTGCGGCGGCGTTTGACGGCTTTCCACCTTCATCTGGATGGAAAATGCCAGCTGAAAAAGCGGCAACAGAGAACAGACAGACGTTGCACACATGCGGGAGGATGCAACAGGCAAGCAACCCGCTGTCCAAGGCTCATCAGAAACAGCACATGAAGCAGGCATTTCTTGCCCGCGCAAGGGAACGCAAAGCGGCAGACGCAGCCGTGGAGAACATCCCGGAAGTGCTTCGGCGTTTTCTGCCCAAATTGGGCGAACGGCAAGTCCATCTTTTCCCGGTGGCACTCGTCTGTTCGCTGCTGCTGTTTATGACCGGCGGGCTGTCCTCGTTCATGCCCCTTGGCGAGGCGATTTCACACGCTTTCATCATAGGGACATATCCGGCAGAGGAGGCGGACGTGCTGGCGGCGGAACGTGCGTACTGCGAGATGGAAAAGGAGCTTGAGGATGAGCTGGATCACTATGAAGCCCGCCATCCCGGATGCGATGAATACAACGTCAAGGCACAGGAAATCTGGCATGACCCGTATGCGATCTGCGCAATCATCTCCGCGTATCTGGGCGGCGAGGAATGGACGATTGACAGCGCGTATCCTGTCATGGAGCGTTATTTCAAGCTCCAGTATGTGCTGACCGAGAAAATCACGACCGAAACCCGATACCGCACCGAACAGCGCGTCGGGCAGCAGCTCGTGACCGACCCCAAAACCGGCGCACAGCGGTGGGAAAGCTACACTTACGAGGTTGAAGTGCCGTACACCTACCGAATCTGCGATGTGAAGCTTGAAAACAAGAAACTGTCGCACCAGCCGGTGTATTCCATGAGCCGCGAGAAGATGGGGCTTTACGCGCTGTACATGTCCACGCTGGGCAACATGCCCGATCTGTTTGCCGGAAAGCCGCACGCTTCCCAGCTCAAAGACCCGCTTTTATACGACGTGCCGGAGGAATACAAACAGGCTGACCCGCAGTTTGGAAAGCTCATCGAGGAAGCGGAAAAATATCTGGGCTTTCCGTATGTCTGGGGCGGTTCGTCGCCGGATACGTCCTTTGACTGCTCCGGCTTTGTATCCTATGTATTTACCAACAGCGGCGTATACAACACGGGCAGGCTCGGCGCGACGGGGCTGTACGGCATCTGTCAGAAGATTACAGCGGATGAAGCGCGTCCCGGCGACCTGATCTTTTTTGAAGGGACGATGGGCGAGGATGTCGGCGGCATCACGCATGTCGGGCTGTATGTGGGCGACAACATGATGATCCACTGCGGCAACCCCATCACCTACGCCGACCTGACGAGAAGCTATTGGCAGCAGCATTTCTACGGATTCGGAAGAATCCCATACGACCCATGAGGAATAAACAGCATGAATAAGAAACTGGAACGATACCGCCAGCTGCGGGATAAAAAGAAAGCGCGTCTTGAAAAGGCGCAGAAGGATATGGACAGGCTGGAGCAGATGGTGCAGGACGAGGAAAACACGCAGATCGTCGCCGCCGTGCGCAGCTATTCGCTCACACCGGAGGAACTGGAAGCCTTTTTGAAGGAGCGTCGCATGATCGGGGCTTCTGCTTTTGAAAATCAGGAGGAAAAGAACGATGAAACTTGAGAAACAAGCCTGTATGCTGGCACTGGCGGCAATCCTGCTGCTGATTGTGGGAGCGTTTGTCGTGGGTTTCCCGGCGGGCGCAACGCTGGCAGAGGAAACGGACATCGACCTGAACGCTTTTGAAGGCAGCGTGATTTTGGATGACCCCGTCTATTTTCAGGAAGCAACGCCGGATGAGCCGGAAGTGAAGCCGACGCAGCAGCCGACGATAGAACCGACGCAAGCACCCGGCGAACAGCCAACAGTTGAGCCAACGCATGAACCGACCGCAGAACCGGCGGCGGACGCGAAATTCACCGTGCAGATCACGCCGCCGACCGGTTGGCGCAACACGGCTTCGGCACAGGCGTGCGTGGACATCGCGGACGAGAACGGAACGGGCTTCAAGCAGGTGAAGGTCAGTACAGGCGGCGCAGGTTGGATGGACGTGACCGAACAGGCAGAAAGCGGGAGTTTCGACCTTGACGTATACGACAACGGAACGCTCACTGTGCGCGTCATCGACCGGCAGGACGGTTACCACGACGGAACGGCGAAGATCATGTGCTTTGACCGCACCGCGCCGACTGTGACGGCGGGCATCAGCGGCGAACCGCTGCATATCGAAGCCAAAGATGACCTTTCCGGCGTGGCGGGAATTCAGGTCAACGGACTGCTGTTTACCACGCTGGACGGCGGGAAGCTGGATATCCACTTTAATGAAGTGGAAACGCTGAAAAGCTATGAAAAGCTGGTTGTCCGCGCTTATGACTGCGCGGGCAATTTTTCTGAAGCGGTGACGCTCAAAAACCCGTATTACGGGCAGGCGACGAGCAAACCCACAACCGTACCGACTGCCACGCCCAGACCGGCAGCCAAGCCGACACAGAAACCGGGCAATTCCAGTAGCGGCTCTGGAAACGGCACATCGGGCGGCAGTCAGGCGACGAGCCAGCCGACTGCGCTGCCGACGTTCGTCCCGACCGTTATGCCCACGCTTGTACCGACGCTGATGCCGACCTTCGTGCCGACCGCAGAACCGACTGCGCAGCCGACCGCCATGCCGGAATACATCCAGACCGGTCCCGGTCAGGCGTTTACGGGCAGCGGCAACATGCGCACGCTCGACGTGCTGTATTCCGCGCATACGAATAAGCAGTTCATCAGTCTGGAAACCAAGAGCGGGCAGACGTATTATCTGGTGATCGACTACGACAAGCCGATTGACGAAGAAGCGGACATTTACGAAACCTACTTCCTCAATCTGGTTGATGACAGGGATTTGCTGGCGCTGCTCAGCGAGGACGAGAAGCCGACTCCAACGCCGACTGCCGCGCCCACGCCGACCCCGACGAAGGAACCTGTGCAGACGGATGAAACCGAACCGAAACAGAATGGCACAGTGGCCGCCGGCACGCTGATACTGGCGATTTTGGGCGGCGGCGCGTTCTGGTATTTAAAACAGCGCAAGAAAAAAGAAAGCAAGCCCCAGCCGTCCTACGACGAATACGAGGATGACGAGGACGATGAAACCAGGGATGACGATTTGAACGAATAAGACCATGCGGCGGGCGGCGAGAAGCTGCCCGCCTGCTTTTTTCTGAAATGGAGGATAACCGGATGCGAGTGATTCTTGCAGAAAAGCCCAGCGTGGCGCAGAGCATTGCCGCCGTATTGGGCGCAGACCAGAAGAAAAACGGATATTTGCAGGGCGAGAACGACCTTGTGAGCTGGTGCATCGGGCATCTGATCGACCTTGCCCCGCCGGAAATCTATGATGCACGCTATGCGAAGTGGCGGCGGGAGGATCTGCCGATTGTGCCGAGCGCATGGGAGAGCGTGGTCAGCGACGGGACAAAGAAGCAGTTTGCCGTGCTGAAAGACCTGCTGAATCGAACGGATGTGGACGAAGTGGTGTGCGCGACGGATGCGGGGCGCGAGGGAGAGCTGATTTTCAGAATGGTGTATGAAAAGACGGGCTGCACCAAGCCCGTCAAGCGGCTCTGGATTTCTTCGCTTGAGGAAAGTGCCATCCGCGATGGGTTTCGGTCGCTCAAGCCGGGCACTGCCTACGACGCACTGTACCGTGCGGCTCTGTGCCGTGCGCAGGCGGATTGGCTGGTGGGCATCAACGGAACACGGCTGTATTCCCGGCTCTACGGAACCAAGCTCAATGTCGGGCGCGTCATGACCCCGACGCTGGCGATGGTGGCGCAGCGGGAAAAAGAGATTGCGGCGTTTCAGGTCGAGCGATTTTATACGGTGCAGCTCAGCTGCGGCTTTCCGGCGCAGAGCGGAAGGATTAAAACGCGCGAGGAAGCGGAACGGATTCGAGCCTCCTGCCATTGCAAAAAGGCGGCGGTCAAGCAGATTGAACGCAGGCAGAAGAAAGAGAAGCCGCCCAAGCTCTACGACCTGACCGCGTTGCAGCGGGACGCGAACAGAATTTACGGTTATACGGCGCAGCAGACGCTCGATTACGCGCAGACGCTTTACGAAAAGAAACTGGCGACGTATCCGAGAACGGACAGCCGATTCCTGACGCATGATCTGCGGGACAGGCTGCCCGCACTCATCGAGTGTGTGGCGCAGGTATTGCCGTTTGCAAGCGGTCTGCCGCTGGCAGTTCACACACAGCAGGTTATCCGTGATGAAAAGGTGAGCGACCATCACGCGATTATACCGACGCAGAACATGACGCGGGAAGCACTGGCACAGCTTCCGATGGGCGAGCGCAGCATTTTAACCCTGCTGGCGGGGCGTCTGCTTGCGGCGACGGGCGAACCATGCGAAACGGATGAAGTGACGGTGACGCTGGACTGCGAAGGACATGATTTTACAGCGAAGGGAAGCACTGTGCGGCAGATGGGCTACAGGGTGTTTGAAGAAACATTTCGCGGGAGCTTGGGCAGCAGAGAGCGGAAAGAGCAGGAATACCCCATCCCGCCGCTTGAAATCGGACAGATGGTCGGACCTGTCGTAGCGACGATCCGCGAGGGACAGACGACCCCGCCGAAGCGTTACACCGATGTGATATTTTGTGAGCGTAAGGAGTGGATAGGAATTGAAGAAAGGAGTTCAGCATGAGAAGAAAAAAAGATAAAAGCAATGGCATTACTGCTTTGTATGAAAGACTGTCTCGTGATGATGATAATGCTGGAGAGAGTAACAGTATAGTTCATCAAAAGCAAATGCTTGAAGATTATGCTATGAAACATGGTTTTACGAATCTTGTTCATTTTACCGATGATGGTTGGAGTGGAGCGACCTTTGACAGACCTTCATGGAACAGACTTGTTGAAGGTGTTAAAAACGGAGAAATCACTGCCTGTATCTGCAAAGATATGTCCAGAATCGGCAGAGATCATCTGCAAGTAGGTTTTTTCACTGACATTCTGTTTAGAGAAAAGGAAGTTCGATTTATAGCAATCAATAATGGTATTGACAGTGACCGTCAAGAAACCAGTGAGTTTGCCCCTTTTCTGAATATCATGAATGAGTGGTTTGTCAGGGATACAAGTAAGAAAATTAAAGCTGTACTGAAATCCAGAGGTTCTTCCGGCAACGCTCATACAAGTAATATCCCACCATACGGCTATTTGAAAGACCCAGAAAACCCCGACCATTGGATTATTGATGAAGAAGCTGCTGAAGTAGTCCGCAGAATTTATCGTATGACTATTGAGGGAAAAGGACCTTATCAGATAGCAAGAGAACTTTCAGAAGAAAAAATTGAAAGACCATCTTATTATCTTGGCAAAAAGGGACTTGGAAATCATGCAAGCAACTATGACAAAGAAAATCCGTATATGTGGCGAGGAAATCAGGTTACTACTCTGATTGCCCGACCAGAGTATATCGGAAAGACTGTCAACTTCAGGACATTCAAAAATTCCTATAAGGACAAAAAGACGAAAAGGGCAGATAAGGAAGATTGGGTGGTTTTTGATGATACACAAGAGCCTATTGTCGATGAAGAAACATGGCTGCTTGCTCAAAAGTTAAGACAGAATGTAAGAAAAGCAGATCCTATGGGCGAGCCTAATGTTCTGACCGGAAAGATTTACTGTGCTGATTGTGGTGCGCCGATGTATAATCACAGGCAGCGGAAAGGGCGAGAAAGAATATACTATACTGCCAAAGGCGAAAAAAGGACAAGTCATTCCAATCCGGCAGATTGTTATGAATGTTCCACATATAATCTTGCTTATCAGAAGTATGACCGGCATTGTACTTGCCACCATATTTCAACAAAAGCACTTAAAAGCATCATTCTGAAAACCATACAGGAGACTTGCCATTATGTTTCTTTGAATGAGCGGGAGTTTGTTTATTCTCTGCAAGAAGAATCGGCGATGAAAGATATTGCTGTTTCTGAAACTGTAAAAAAACGCATTGAAAGAAATCAGAAGCGAGTTCACGAACTGGATATGCTTATCAGGAAAATCTATGAAGATAATGTGATTGGAAGATTGCCGGACAGGCTTTTTCAGAGTATGCTTACTGATTATGAAAATGAGCAGAACGAGCTGAACAAGATTATTGAGACTGACACCGCTGATATGCAACGGATTATAGGCGGTCAAAATAATGTGGAGCGTTTTCTAAAGCTGGTTAAAAAGTATGAGAACATTACAGAACTTACTCCTGCCATGATAAATGAATTTATCGACAAAATTCTGGTTCACGAGCCACAAGGAAAAGGTGCAGACCGCACCACAGAGGTGGAGATATATCTTAACTATGTCGGGCAATTTCAAGTACCTGTGGAGCAGCATGAACCAACAGAGGAAGAAAGGATTGCTGCTGAAAAAGAGGCGGAACGACTTCGCAGAAAACGAGAATCCAATCGTAAGTATATGAAAAAGATTCGTGAGAAATCAAAAGAATTTGCGGAGCATGAGCGTATAGCAGAAGAAAAAAGTTCTGATAGCAATGTGTGTGTTGAACAGAACGCCACAAGCAAATCAAATCGGCAAAAAGTGAAAGGAGAAAAAATAGCATGACAGAATTGAAATCACGAATCCATGACAAAAGCAACGGTCTGGACTATGTTCTTGTGGGCGATTACTATGTGCCGGACTTGAAGCTACCGGAGGAACACCGCCCTATCGGTATGTGGGGCAGACTGCACAGGACATATTTGGAGCAGTACCGCCCTACAAGGTTCTCTGCCCTCTGTTTATCCGGCGAACTGCATACTTACCTTGCTGACCTGGACGAACAGGCAACGGAAAGATGCAGCCTTATCATTGAGCAGATGAAACAAGCCGAGGGTGTGACCGAAACCATGAAAGCAGACAATCAGATGTTGTGGGTACAGTCCATGAACTCTATCCGTAACCGAGCCGAAGAAATCATCAGACAGGAAATGATTTACTGCTGATTTTATCAAGTCCAAAACCAACAAATTTGTATCGTAAACGAAGCGACAGGTATTTCCTTATGAAGTGTCTGTCGCTTTTCATTTATCAAACTTTAAGGAGGAAAACACAATGAAGATGAACCGGAATGAAATGGAAGCCCTTTATGCCTTTGGCTGTCCGAACCTGAAAGCAACTGTCGAGCGTTTGCGTATGGTAGCTGCCCTTGCACCCGATCCAGTGGCGAAGAAGCTGTTTTATATGCTTTCCGTCAAGCTGAGTGCTGAGGGTGTTGAAAGGTGGTATCGCTGCTTTTACTGCAAGCTGCGTGTGTTGAAAAACCATAGGGAGGGCTGCTATGACGAGACTGACGAAGATTGAGAAAGAAACAATCGTTCTCTTTAATGAGGGCGAGGACAAGGCAAATATCTACACCCACAACGCCGGATTGAAAAAGAGGTTGGCTGCTTTTGCTAAGAAGTACCCTGACCTTTGCCGACTGGAAAAATCCAATGTTCAAGGCGGTGTTTCTTATGAGCTGGCAAAGTCCCGTCTGTCTATCCGTTTCCTGCCGCCTTACAGTGAGGAACGCAGACAGAAAGCCAGCGAATATGCGAAAAAGCATGGGCTGAACAGCCAGCAGGGATAATGTGATAATCAGGGCTGATATGCGGTTAAAATGTCAGGTGCAGACCTGATGTTTTGACCGTTGCCTATCGCCTGTGAGGAAAGTATCGGGGACTATGGATTTTGCGGAAATGTGCGTTACAAGGCTTGAACAGGAACTCTGTACACAAAATTTTTTCTTCCATTCTTTAAGTTGATGAAGTATAATGAGATATGAAAAATTGAGGTTTTTAATACTCGATTTCAAACAATCATTTTTATATAGCTGGAACTATGGAGGGCAAAAATGAATAATTTTTTACGAATGTGTTTGAATATAATTACACAAATAGGTCCCTATTTAGTTGTACTTCTTCTTTTGAAATATCTTGTAAATCTTCAACAAAAGAGAGCTAAAGAACGAGAGGAAGAACAGAAAAAGGGAATAATTAGAACGCATTATACAATAAAAACAGAGAAATTCCTTGTCGTGGCATTTATCGTAGGTACAATATTTTTTGCTTGTTGTACGGCTATGAGTCTTAGGGAAAAAGAAGATATGTTTGTCATTTGTATATTTGGAATATTTTTTTTAGTAGGCATAAGCGGAATAGTCAATATGGTAATGTGGAAACTGGAAGTGAACGGAGATGAAATCACATGGCGGTCAACTTTTGGAAAAAAGAGAACTTTTCGTTTTGGGGATATTACCTACTGCGAGAGAAAAAAAGGTTCTGTGCGTGTATATGTAAATGGGGAAAAGCTATTTACCATTGATAGTAATATCGATAAAGAAGAATTTATGGAAGATATAGAGAGAAGAAGAATCCCTGTAAAATCTTACTGGACAAATCAGCATAAGAAGAATCGTAAATGACATAGATTTTATAACAGTACGATGTTAGACAACTGAATATGACCGTCAAGGTCAGATGAAGAAACCGATGTATTGAGCGTAAAGCGATCATGCGTCGGTTTTTCTTATTTCATGAGCTGACAGAATTCCGACTGTATATCGCCTGTGAGGAAAGTATCGGAGACTATGGATTTTGCGGAAATGTGCGTTATAGGTAAGTAAAAAACTACTTGATAGAGCGTGAATTGAATTGTTCATATCGGTATGATATAATTTACTGAAATGAAGCAAGAAGGTGGACTTTTGTATGAAAAAATTTTTGAAAATATTGCTAATCATTGTAGGAATAGTTTTTTTGATTTTTGCAGCGCTGATATGTATTGGACTGTTTGTTGATTATGATGACCATATTGAAAATGGTCGTTATACTTATGTTCCGGAAGATGACAATAAAGACAATGCATATGTCGAATTCAATTTGAGTGATTACGATAAAAAGGATTCTGAACTCATATATTATAGTTCTGTCGAAGAAGCTATTTTGAATTCTCCTTTGAATGCTGAAAATGAAGAATTTTCTGTTCCAGAAGATTTTCTTAATCATGTTGATGAAATATTGCATATATGGAATGGCAAACAGTATGATACGATTTTCTATCGGGCAGGAAGCGATAATGATCCCGTTCAAGGTTTTGTGATGGCACGCTGCAAAAAACAGGTGGAGGAAGCAACTGTACAATATGCGTTTATGAATGCTACACCGGTTACAACTAAAGCGGATAGCATTCTTATATCTGATATTACAGAACTAATTCATTCATCTTTAAAATTAAGTGATTTTCAACAGGACTTGAATCCAAATTATCCAGATACCAGATTTGTTTTTGGCTATGCACATGATAAGGAAATTTACTCATTAGAAGTAGAAGGTCAAAAGCCAGATGGGATTATAGAATATGAAGAATATGGTAGAACGATGTATATGTGGTATTATAACGATTTGGAAAGCAATAAAAGAGGCGATTGTCTGAGCTACTCAGTAGATGTGCCAGAATAATTTTTCAAATTGGCTAATCTGCCACAACTGAATATGACCGTTAAGGTCAGATGAAGAAACCGATGTATTGAGCGTAAAGCGATCATGCGTCGGTTTTTCTTTTTGCAAAATAGTCCGGTGGACTGTTTTGCAAAACCGAAGGAACTGACAGAGCTTGAGACGGGGCGAAGTCAGTTTGTTCGGGCGGGAGTACAGAGGGTGCAACCCTTTGTGCATGGGTACAGGGAATGCAATACCCCTGTGCAGGTCAAGGGCGGCAGCCTTGCCCAGTTAAGTGGCGTTTCGCCACTTAGTACTGGGTATTACTTGACGCAGAAAGCCGCAAGGAATCAGCTTCGCTGCCCTTCTCCCCTGTCGGGGAAATCAAAAAGAAAAGGAGGAACTCATGTGAAATTAACAAGGCACAATGGACGAGCTGGAAAGAATGGCGTTTATAATCCGAAGCACAATGACCGCAGTTTTGACATTGCCAACAGCGAACACATTGACGAAGAACGAGCCAAACAAAATCTCTATTGGGACTGTTACAATGGCTTCCGCAATTTCAAAAATCCCGATAAGGAAAATGAGCTGTCTGCCACTTTTGAAGATGTGGAACAGCTTTTTTATCGTCAGCGGTATCGTGATTTTGTAACCGGACAAAACGAAAGAAATGTGAAGAACCGACACCCTGAAAGGAATAAGGAAACCGGTGATTTGCTCAAAAGCAAAAAGACCTGTCCAGAGGAAACGGTCTATCAGATTGGAACACTTGATAATCATGTTCCACCGGAACTGCTCATTGAGATTGTCACAGAATTTATGGAAATCGTAAATGAGCGTTTCGGCTCTCATGTCCATATCCTGAATTGGGCGCTGCACTTGGATGAAAGCACCCCTCATATTCACGAGCGTCATGTGTTCGACTGTGAAAATCAATATGGGGAGATTGCCCCACAACAGGAAAAGGCTTTGGAAGCACTGGGATTTGAACTGCCGGAACCGGAGAAGCCTGTCGGAAGAAAAAATAACCGCAAGATGACTTTCGATTCAGCCTGCCGAGTGCTGTTGTTTGATGTGGCGAAAAAGCATGGCTTACAACTGGAAGAAGAACCGGAATATGGTGGTCGTGCTTATCTGGAAAAACAGGACTATATTCTTTTCAAGCAAAAGGAGCAACTGGCAGCACAGGAGCAAAAGTTGGAAGAACTCACGATGAAGATTGAAGATGTGGAAGCTCTGGTGGACGAGGTTGCCGATATTGCCTATGACAAGGCGGTTGAGGTCGTTGCTGATACTGTAAAACTGGAAACGCACAAGGAGGATATTAAGCTGGTGGAGCAGTCTAAAGCGTGGGTTCTCTCCCCTGAGCGTAAGGCTTCAAAGAAAGAAGTTGAGTATGCAGTGAAACGATTGGATGGCGTGATTGCCAGAATCACAAACGCTATGAAATCAACCATTCAGAAAATCCAAACCACGCTGATGAAACCGGAGGTCAAAAAAGCCGGAACGGAGCAAATCAAGAAGAAAGCCAAAAATTCTATTATAGAGCAGTTGAGCCGCAAAAAGAAAGAAATAGCAGAGCGTGAAGTCAGCCGGACGGATCAGGCAAAAAGCAAAAAACAGGATATGGAACTCTAAAGCACTTGCTGTTTTCACTTTGAAAATGACAGGTGCTTTTGCTTTAGGGAGTAAGAAAATATCTTCCATTCTTTAGGTTGATGAAGTATAATGATAGTAAGAAATTTTTTGTAATGACCTTAATCCAATAAGTGATTTTGCAATTATTCAGTAAAGGATGTAATTATATGAAAAAAGTATTGTTGCTTTCCAGTGTGATTATTATACTCGGTTTAACAGGCTGCTCTAACAAATATTTCAATGACTGGTTTAGCTCTGAACAAAATGAAACGGATAAGATGTGTCAACAAATTATCGAGGCATGTAAGCAACAGGATTCAGAGAAACTCAAATCTCTATTTTCCGAAGAAAGCAAAAAGAACATTGAGAATTTAGACACTGAAATCTCTGCTTTTTTCGATTATATTGAGGGCAGTATCCAAAGGTTTGAGGGCGATTGTGCATCATCAAGTGAAAGCAACTATGGTAAAAGGAAAACGGAATTGGATGGTATGTATCTCATATTGACAGAGAAGGAACGGTATTGTATGAATTTTTATATGTATAGTGAGGATGATGAAAATGCTCAAAATGTGGGGATATATAAAATTGAAATTGCATTGGAGAGCGAAGTGGCTGAGGATAATTTTATATGGGATAATCCCCCAAACGGTATTTTTGTTGGAGGACAAAATTGATTTTTGTTATGAGAGAACATTAAAGTATAAATTTCGGATGGTATAAGAAAAACTGACTACAATTAAATCTTCACAGCTTTACTAAGCAGGAAATCTGAAAAGTTCTCCTGCTTTTTTGCACTCAAAATAGAATGTGGAACTCTAAGACACTTGCTGTCTTCGTTTTGAAAATGACAGGTGCTTTTGCTTTGGGAGGCAAGAAAAAATCTTCCATTCTTTAGGTTGATGAAGTATAATGTAAGCAACAAACTTGAAGTTTAAGGGGATGATATTATGGATTTTGCTATATTTAGATTGTTTATAAGAGTTTCATTATTTGTTATAGCGTTAATTGCTTGCATTATCTATCTAATTAAAAAAAGAAAACTTATCTATTCGATATTTTTTGATAAAGAAGCGATAAAAAAAGAATATACTGGAAAAAATGATATAATATTTCTTCGATTGGCTAATACCATTCTTGTTATAGTAGCTATTCTTTTAATCTTATATTTGAAAGATTTTGTTTTAGATATGCCTTACATCATAAACAAACAGTATAGTTATGCAGAAGGATATGTAACTGAACAATCTCATGGTGGTGCAGATATATCTTCTGAAAGAAGAAGTATTTTTCTATATGATAAAGTTAAAGATGATGAAATCGAAATCACAGTATTTTCAAGGTATATTGATAAAAATACTTATTTAAAGGTACAATATCTTCCGCATACGAAATATGGTGCTATTGTAGAAATTAAATAATTCATTCTAAAAAGAAAATTTCCAGTTTGTATAACTGGCAACCCAACCACAATTAAATCTTCACAGCTTTGCTAAGCAGGAAATCTGAAAAGGTCTCCTGCTTTTTTGCACCTAAAATTAAATATGGAACTCTAAGGCACTTGCTGTTTTCGTTTTGAAAATGACAGGTGCTTTTTTCGTTTCAGGAAAGGAGTCACATGAATGTATTTGAAGTTGTAAAAGAAAATGTTACTGCCCGACAAGCCGCAGAAGCCTATGGCTTGAAAGTGGGTCGCACAGGTATGGCGTGCTGTCCGTTTCACTCAGATAAGTCCCCCAGTATGAAGCTGGATGAACGCTATTACTGTTTTGGCTGCGGAGCAACCGGAGACGCTGTTGATCTCACAGCGAAGCTATTCGGTATCGGGCTGAGGGAAGCTGCTGTCAAACTTGCTGAAGATTTTGGTCTTAACTATGACAGCCGACAAAAGCCCAGTGTCCGCCCTCGTATTCGTGAGCCGACACCGGAACAGAAGTATCAAAAAGGAGAAAATCATTGCTACAAGGTGCTGACGGATTATTTTCATCTTCTTAGAGAATGGGAAAAGAAATACGCTCCTAAACAGCCGGATGAGGAATGGAATCCCCTGTTTGCAGAAGCACTGCATAAGAAGAACTATATCGAATATCTGCTTGATATTCTTCTGTATGGTTCATTGGAGGAACGAAAAGCACTTGTGGCAGAACAGAGAAAGGAGGTGTTAAAACTTGAACAGCGAATTGCAGAACTGTCAGCAGACAGAACCATGCACAGTAGAAGAAATCCGAAACAGCTTAGAGCAGAGCGAGAAAGGTAAGGTTTATAATACTGCCGCAAATTATAAGCGTGTTCTGCAATATGACCCGCTTTTGAAAGGGGCTATCCGAAAAAATCTTCTGACCGAAAGAATCGACATTGTGAAGCCCCTCGGTTGGTATCGTGACAGCCCGACATTGACGGATGTGGATGTGAAATATCTGCTCCTATATTTTGAAGAAAACTATGGATTGACCGTAGAGAAGAAAATCATAGACGCAGTTGCGGTTATTGCCAATGAAAACCGTTACCACCCTGTCTGTGATTTTCTCAATGCCTTGCAATGGGACGGAACGGAACGCATACGCTTCTGTCTGCACCGCTTTCTCGGTTCTGATACAGATGATTACACCTATGAAGCATTGAAGTTGTTTCTGTTGGGTGCTATCTCACGAGCCTTTAAGCCGGGGTGTAAATTTGAGGTAATGCTCTGTCTTGTAGGCGGTCAGGGAGCCGGAAAGTCCTCTTTCTTCCGTTTGCTTGCGGTCAATGATGACTGGTTCTCTGATGATTTGAAAAAGCTGGATGATGAAAATGTGTACCGCAAAATGCAGGGGCATTGGATTATTGAAATGTCGGAAATGATTGCAACTGCCAACGCTAAGAGCATTGAAGAAATCAAGTCCTTTCTGAGCCGACAAAAGGAAACCTATAAGATACCCTATGAAACACATCCGGCAGACAGAAAACGACAATGTGTGTTTGGAGGTTCTTCTAATACCCTTGACTTTCTTCCCCTTGACCGAACAGGCAACCGCCGCTTCGTTCCGGTTATGGTCTATCCTGAAAGGGCTGAGGTTCATATTTTGGCGGATGAACAGGCTTCCAGAGAGTATATCAATCAGATGTGGGCAGAAGCTATGGAGATTTACAGAAGCGGCAATTTCCGTCTGAGATTCAGTCCGGCTATGAACGCTTATCTGAAAGCCCACCAAAAGGACTTTATGCCGGAGGACACAAAGGCAGGACAGATTTTAGATTATCTGGAACGCTATTCCGGCAGCATAGTCTGCTCCAAACAGCTTTACAAAGAAGCACTGGGGCATGATTATGACGAACCGAAACAATGGGAACTGCGAGAGATCAATGACATTATGAATAACGCTGTCACAGGCTGGAGGGCGTTCAGCAATCCGAGGTATTTTCCAGAGCCTTACCGCAGACAAAAAGGCTGGGAGCGTATCAGGAACGACAACGAGCCTGACAACAGCATGGATGGTTTTCAAGAAATCCTGACAGAGGAAATGGAACAGTTAGGGCTTCCGGAAGAATGGTTGAAGCAAAAATAAAAGCCAGTTGTCGCTTCGGTTGTCGAGCCGGTTGTCGGTCTGGTTGTCGGGTAAAAATCCCGAAAGCCTTGATATTGCGGCACTTTTCCCTCTCTGACAACCATGACAACCAATATTATAAAGAAAAAGGAAATAGTAAAAAGATAGTATCGCCCGATAAAGAAAAAAGGTTTTCTGATGTCCGTTGTCGGAACTTCGTTGTCAGACCTTTCCTTGTCGGGCTTTTTTCATTTAAGGAGGAATATCGTATGACAAATATTGTGAACAGTACACTACCCACCCAAAATAACCATTCGGAGAAAAACAAACCGGATGGAGTTTTTGTGATTAAGCAAGGCAAAACAAATTATAAAGTCAAAGTGTTTTTTGACCATAGTAGCGGTTTGACTGCGGAGGACAGGTTGAAACGCATTATTCAGGCAGAAGCAGAGAGAGAATCTGCGTAAGTAATATGAAAAATATCCACGCACCCCCTTGACAAAAGCTTTCAGATGACATTTTGCTGGATGACATAGCCGCTGCGGTGGGTTACACTTCCTACTATCTGACAAAGAAATTTTACCGCGAGACAGGACAGCGGATGACAGATTACATCAATCACGCCAAAATACAATACGCCTGTGTTCAATTAACAGGAACAGACAAAACGCTGCAACAAATCAGTGAGGAACTGCATTATAGTTCCCGCAGCTATTTTACCGCCGTATTCCGCAAGGTAATAGGATGCAGCCCTACGGAGTACCGTAATAACGGAGGAAACAAACCATGACCTTGACCAGCCATACAGATTTTGCCGCTTTTCTGGAGGCGGTGCAGCAATGCCGTGGGGAGGTACTGTTTTGTACCCAGGAAGGCGACAAGCTGAATCTGAAATCCACCCTGTCCAGATATCTGTTCGCCGCGTTAGCCGGGAATGAGGAACTGCTGAGACAGGGAAAAATCGTGTGCCAGTTTCCGCAGGACGAGGAAAAATTGACACACATCCTTTCCGCCCCGATGTAAGAGCAAACAGGGAATAAAGGCAGCACCGCACAATTCCCGCCTTACGGCTTAAGCAGCGCTTCGGCACTTAGAATTATGCGGTATTGCCTAAAAAATGGCGTTTGCGTATTTTATTTGGCTTTTTTACCAAAGAGAGTCGAATTAGTATACGCAAACGCCATTTATTTTGTTTTCTGCGCGGAAGCTGCACTTTATACTGTAGGGTATACAATACAGAAAGATGGGTGCTTCCTATGAATCTCTATGCCCTTTCCGTGAATCATCGCGTGAACCCTCTCGGCATCAACTCTGCCGAGCAGCCCTATTTTGGTTGGAAACTGAAAAGTGAAAAGCCGAACACAATGCAAGCCGCCTATCGCTTACGGATCTATGCAGACGATACGGTTTGTTTCGACAGTGGGCGGGTGGAAACAGCATGCAACGCTTTTGTTTGCGGTCCTGATCTTCTGCGACCGCAAACATTCTACCGCTGGGCAGTGACTGTATGGGATAATCATGGCGAAAACACCACCGCCGAAAGCAGCTTTGAAACCTCGCTGTCTTCCAAGGAATGGAAAGCCGATTGGATGCGCACACCCCGCGCCTATGTGCAGCGCAAAAAAGGGTTCGGCACACAGCCGCCGGCCACGCTGTTTCGTCGCGCGTTTACTCTTAGCGCTGCACCCCGCCGTGCGCGGCTATATGCCACCTGCCTGGGAGTTTACCGCCTGACCGTAAACGGAAAACGCCCCGATATGCGGGAGTTTGCCCCGGAACACACATCTTACAAGGGTTTGTTGTGCTTTCAGACTTACGATTTAACGGCACTTTTGCATATCGGCGAAAATGTACTGGGCATGGAAGTCGGCGACGGCTGGTATTGCTGCCCGCAGACGCAGCCGCCCATCGATGGCTTGCAGCCCGACCATACGGTGTTGTTCCAACTTGAAATTGAAAATGCCGATGGCACACACACCCGTATTTGCTCCGACGAAGGCGTGCTGACACACGAGAGCGCTGTGCGTGCCTCGGATATTTTTGATGGAGAACTCTATGACGCGCGTCTGGCCTTGCCCGGCTGGGATATGCCCGGTTTTACTGCTGCTGACTGGCTGCCCGCTGTCAAAGATACAAAGCAGAGCGATTCCGTTTTATACCCGCAGTTTGACGACCCGGTGATCTGCGTAAAAGAATTGCCCGCACAGTGTGTTTATACCAGCCCCAAGGGCGAGACGATCGTGGATTTTGGGCAGGTCGTCGCAGGTCGCGCCCGTGTGACTGTGGATTTGCCGACAGATGCCGCAGTGACGTTAGAACATTTTGAAGCAGTTGACGCAAAGGGAAACTATTTCAACAACATCGACAGTGCAATGGGCGTAACCGAGCAAAAAGACGTGTTCATTTCCGATGGTACGCCGCAAACATTTGAGGCGCGGTTCACTTTTCACGGATTCCGTTATCTGCGTGTCAGCGGGGTGGAAAATCCGATTGCCGCGCAATTTGTGGCTGTCGTTCTTTCTACCGAAAAAACAAATGCCGGAACCTTTGAATGTTCCAATGCAGATTTAAACCGCTTATACCAAAACACGCGCTGGAGCCAGTGTGCGAATATGCTGTCCATTCCCACCGACTGTCCCCAACGCGAAAAGGCGGGATGGACCGGCGATATCTCTTTGTATGCCAAAACCGCCTTGCTGAATGAGGATGTCACGCCGTTTCTGACCCAGTGGCTGCAATCCCTGTGTGTGGACCAGCGCGAAAACGGCTCGATTCCCTTTACGGTTCCGGATGTGTCTATCTACCACTATGCCGGCATTCAGATGGGGGAACAAACCGGATGCGGCGGTCCCGTGTGCAGTGCCGGTTGGGGTGATGCTGCCGTGACGGTGCCGATGGCCATGTACGAAGTCACCGGCAATACCCGCATCCTTGAAAAGCAGTATGACAGCATGAAGGGCTGGTGCGACTATGTTATCAGCCGTGCCCGTATTCACGCACCGAACAGCACCCTGCCCGATGAAGTGGAAGAACATCTGTGGGACACCGGATTCCAGTTTGGTGAGTGGCTGGTGCCCAGCCTTGCCGGAGCACCTCAAGAGCAGTTATTCACCACAATGGCTATAACTTCTGCCTATACAGCGCCGATTTTCGGTTGGCTGGTCGTCCACAAAATGGCACAGGCTGCCGCCGTTTTAGGGCGCGAAGAGGATGCTGTTCGGTATCAGGAAGAAGCCGACAAGATGAAACACGCGATCCGGGCAGCACTTATTACGGCAGACGGTGTTTTAAGGTATGAACGGCAGGGTGCCTATGTGCTGATGTTGGTTTTTGGGCTTGTGCCGGATGCATGGGTGGACAAATTCGGTACAAAGCTGGCAGAAATCATTCACGCAAACGGTGACCGCCTTGACACAGGATTTTTGCCCACGCCCTATTTGCTGGATGCGCTCTGCATCGGCGGGCAGCGCGAACTCGCCTATACGCTTTTGTACCAGACAGAGTCTCCGTCGTGGCTGGCGCAGGTAAAGCGCGGTGCCACTACAATTTGGGAAAGCTGGGAGATGTATCAGCCCGATGGAACGCCTAAAAAAGAGAGCTTCAATCATTATACCTACGGCACGGTAGACGATTGGATTTTCCGCACCATCGGCGGCGTAGACCAAGATGATACAGGCTATCGGCGGCTTATGATTCACCCTCAGCCGGACAAAAGCTTGACGTGGGCCAAGCGCAGCTTTGAAACGGAGAATGGAACCGTATATGCGTCTTGGAAACGTGAAGGCGGACAATTCATCTTAACCGCCGACATTCCCTGTAATACCACCGCCAGAATTATTCTGCCGGATGGCACACAGCATACGGTCGGCAGCGGTCACTATACATTGAATTGTTAAGGCAACACCGCACAGTAACCACGGTGCGCCCGCCATGATCCAACAGCTGAACGCCGCATTGAATAAAATCAAGAAAGAGGGATGAACCATGAAGAAGGTTGCGCTTTCACTGGATAGCTCGTTGAAAGAGATTTTTACCTATGAAGAAAGCCGCGCAGTGTTTGACAAATTCCTGCCCGGTATGCGCACGATGGCGGAAAAGCAGCCCGCAGCGCTGGGCTTCTCCGTTCGTAAAATTATCCAATTTTCGGGCGGAGCTATCCCCGACGAAGCTGCCGACGCGCTGGACGCAGCCCTGTGTGCGCTCGAACTGTACAGTGCCGAGCCGGAAATGTCCGACACGCCGCTGACCCCCGACGGGGCTGAGGTCGTGCCGGAACCGCCCCGCGACGCCATCTACCCCGGCAAGGTCTGGCGCGACACCAACGGTCGCCGCATCCAAGCCCACGGCGGCGCGCTGTATTATGACAACGGCGTCTACTACTGGTATGGCGAAAACAAGGATCACACCGACGGCAAATGCCCGGTCTGGACATGGGGAATGCGTGCCTACCGTTCCACCGACTTGTGTAACTGGGAAGATTTGGGCTTGTTCATCCAGCCCGACCTGACCGACAAGGAAGCGCCGCTGTATCCCACGTCCCGCGCTGACCGCCCGCACATTGTCAAATGCGCGTACACGGGCAAGTATGTCTGTTGGATCAAGCACTGCGGTGCCGATGCCTGCTTTACGGTCTTGCAGGCCGACAAATTCTTAGGTCCCTATGAAATTGTCAAAGCCCACTACCGCCCGTTTGGCTGCGAGGTCGGTGACTTTGACATTGCCGTTTGCGGCGATACGGCATATCTCTATATGGACGCAAACCACAACGGTCAGCTGACGATGCGCCTGACGCGGGACTTCTTGGAGGCGGAAGAAAAAATCTGCTGGCAGTACGAGGGTCTGCACGCGCCGTTCAGCCGCGAAGCGCCGGCTGTGTTTGAGCATGGCGGCAAGTGGTATATGCTGACCTCCGGCATGACCGGGTATGTGCCGAACAAGAGCGACAGCGCCGTGTCCGACGCGCCCGACCGGCCGTTTGTGAGCATCGGTGACCCGCACGCAGATGACGCGAGCCATGCGTCCTTCAACAGCCAAATCTCGCAGGTGTTCAAAGTTCCCGGTAAGCGCGACCTCTACATTGCGCTGGCTGACCGCTGGGTGCCGGACTACCCCGTGGATGCTAAACTGGCGGATCTGCTGGAGCGCTGCACCGCGCAACGCTTTGACCCCGAACATTACAAGGCAACGTCCGAAGAAATGCAAACCATGATGCAAAGCCCGATGCTGACCAGCGCCAATACTTCCCGCGCCAATTACGTCTGGCTGCCCATCACATTTGAGGAAGGCAAGCCGAAGATCCACTGGCGCAACAGCTGGAAATTGAGCGATTTTGAATAAGGAGTTTTGTATGCGCAGCACATTGAATTTCAATTCCCATTGGCAGTTCACAAAACCCGGCGCGGCACCGGTGGCTGTGACCCTGCCCCACACATGGAACGCCGCCGACGGCACCGACGGCGGCAACGATTACTTCCGCGGGATTTGCACCTATACCAAGGAATTTGCCGCCCCCGCACACGCCGACGATGAGGAAGTCTGGCTGGAATTTGAGGGTGCCGCCATGACGGCAGTCGTCACCTTGAACGACCAGGAGCTGACACGCCACGCGGGCGGCTATTCCACTTTCCGCGTCAACCTGACCCCCGCGCTGGCTGTGCAGAACACGCTGACTGTGACCGTAGACAACAGCGCCAACCGCACGGTCTACCCGCAGAAAGCGGACTTTACCTTCTATGGCGGCATTTACCGCGATGTACATATCCTTATTGTACCGCACAGTCACTTTGCGCTGGATAACCACGGTGCGCCCGCCCTGCGCGTGACGCCGGAGGTGTCCGACGATTTGCACAGCGCCGCCGTCACGGTGAAAGCCGCCTGTGAGAACACCCCCGACGGCACCGAGGTTCTGTTTGCCATCGAGGGTGTCGGGGAACAGACCGCCGCCGTGCAGGGCGGCAAGGCTGTGACCGTGTTCCACATGGAAAACGTCCACCTGTGGGACGGCGTGGCGGACCCGTATCTGTACAGCATCGCCGCTTCTCTGCCCGGCGGTGACGCTGTGGCGGTACACTTCGGCTGCCGCAAAATCGCGTTCAAGCCGGATACAGGCTTCTGGCTCAACGGCAGAAATGTCCGCCTTGTGGGCGCGGCGCGGCATCAGGACCGCGCAGGGATCGGCAATGCGCTGACCACCGCTGAACATCAGGAGGATATGCAGATTTTGCGGGATATGGGCGCCAACACCGTGCGCCTTGCCCACTACCAGCACGCGCAGTATTTCTACGATCTATGCGATAAGTACGGTCTTGTCGCGTGGGCAGAGATTCCCTACATCACCGAGCATTTGCCCGAAGCCACCGCCAACACGCTGAGCCAAATGGAAGAACTGGTGCTGCAAAACTACAACCATCCGTCCATTATCTGCTGGGGCTTATCCAATGAGATTACCGTCACCACCGGCGTGACAGAAAACCTGACGGCGAACCATCGTCTTTTGAACGACCTCTGCCATCGCCTGGACGCCACCCGCCCCACCACAATGGCGCACGCTTTTATGTTGGACCCCAACGACCCGTTTGTGCAGCTGCCCGACATTTGCAGTTATAATCTCTACTACGGCTGGTACTTGGGTGAATTGCAGCAGAACGATGATTTTTTTGACACGTTCCACAAAAACCACCCCGACCGCGTCATCGGTCTGTCGGAGTTCGGCGCGGACGCAAACCCCGCCTACCAGAGCGCCCGCCCGGAGCGCGGCGACTGGTCGGAAAGCTACCAAGCCGTCTACCACGAGCATATGCTCAAAATGTGGTCGGAGCGCCCCTACATCTGGGCGATGCACGTCTGGAATGGGTTCGACTTCGGCGCGGACGGTCGCGGTGAGGGCGGCAAGCCCGGTCAAAACCAGAAGGGCCTTGTGACCTTCGACCGCAAGACGAAGAAGGACGCCTACTTTATCTATAAGGCATATTTGAGCAGCGACCCGTTTGTGCATCTCTGCGGGCGTCGCTACGCCCACCGCACCGAGAGCCAGACCGAAATCAAGGTCTACTCCAACCAGCCCCGCGTCACGCTGTTTGTGGACGGCAAGGAGTTTGCCGCGCAGGACGGCGACAAGATTTTCAAGTTTACGGTGCCCATCTCCGGCACGCACGAAATCAAGGCCGTGGCGGGCAGCTGCACCGACTGTATGACGATCACAAAGACAGACAAACCCGACCCGACCTACCGCGCCGAGGGGCAAGTCGAAAACTGGTTCGATAAGCCGGAAGAGCTTATGAAAGAGGGCTATTACTCCATTATGGACTCAATGGAGACTCTGCAGAAATCTCCTGCTGCCAACAAGCTTCTTTCTTCCCTTATGGTTAAGGCATCCAACGCCTATGGGGATGTTGCAAAAAATGTAAAAATGCCGCCGGAGATGGAAAGTCAGATAGCACGCACATCTTTGCGCTCCATTCTGAAGCAGGTTGCAAAGTCCATCACCCCCGCAGATGTGCAACAGTTGAATGCGGCACTCAATAAAATCAAAAAAGAGAGCTGATCCATGCGTGAAGCCGAACTTTCTCTGAATGGCACCCTGCGTGAGATTTTCTCTTTTGGGGAAAGCCGTGCCGCGTTTGATCGGTTTCTGCCCAGTATGTGTGTCATGGCAGAAGCGCAGCGTTACCGCCCCCTTTGGGCATAGACTTAGTGATGAGCTTTCTGAAATCATTTTAGATTATCTCCATTTTGACCACCGTTTGACCACTACTGTGCAGTGGCACTATAAAATGCTGGAAAAGCCTGTTGTGACAACCAACAATGGGCTTTTTCTTGTTTTGGCGGCAAATGTGCAGAACCAACATAATTTACGTTTCATCGACGGTCTATACCGCCTTGTCGTAGTTCTCCGACGCCAGGTGCCGGGGGTTCGAATCCCTTCGGGCGCACTTAAAAAGAGGCTGTTGCACAAGGAAAAAATCCAAGTGCAGCAGCCTCCTGTGTTGATGAAGGAGAAACGAAGGGAATATCCAGTTACAGGTTCAGTTCAAACTGTTCCACAGTAATGGTTGCCTGACCGTCTGCAGCAAAGGTGATGCCATCGGCGGACTGCGGGGTGTAGATCCACGCGGTCATCGTCTGCTCGCCATCGTTGACAAAAAGCTCCACGCTGTTTTTATCCAGCAGGATGCGAAGCTTGAGAGCGCCGTTTTGGCTGCGCACCTTGCAGCTGCGGGTATGCACAATATCGGCGCGGGAACCGGCACAGCTGCGATCCAGCGTCAGCAGCGAGGTGTAGGGGTCATAGGTCAGGCGGGTGTGATACGCTGCATCGGCTGCCAGCTTAACGGTAAAGCTGCGGTATTCGCCCGCTGCCACAGTGACGGTCAGGTCGGCAATGCGCCCGCCGATGCCAGCCAGCACAGTTTCATTCTGTACAGTCACATCTTCGTGCAGCGTGCGCTTACCGTGGGCTGCATCCAACTCCCGAACCGGGGTCTGCACAATGTGTCCGTCCTTCAGATGCAGCTCGCGCGGGCAGATGGTCTGCCCGAACCACTTGCATCCCTGCGGCTTATCCTCGGTGTCCGACCAGGTTTGCAGCCACGCCGTCATCAGACGGCGCCCATCGGGTGTCTGTGTGGTTTGGGTGGCGTAAAAGTCGATGCCGCCGTCCACCAGCTGCACCTGTTCGCGGGTAAAGGTATGGGTTTTCTCATCATAACTGCCGACAAACGCGATCACATTGTGTCCGTTGTGGAACTCACCGGACGGACGCATTTCCATCGGTCCGACCATCAGTACATGCTTGCCGTCCAGCGGGAAGAAGTCCGGGCACTCCCACATTTTGCCGTACACGTTGTTGTTGCGCGCCAGCACGGTAACAAAATGCCAGTCGAAACCGTCCTTGCTTTGGAACAGTACGGCTGCACCGCTGCCGTCCTCGGTCAGGGCAACGGTCACGGCAGAGTAGGTGCCGTCGGCTTCGCGCCAGATCTTCGGGTCACGGAAGTCGAATTTGCTGTATCCTTCAGGCAAATCTTTCTGGGTCAGCACCGGGTTGCAGGCAGGTTTTTCGTAATCCAATCCATCGCCCACAGCAACGCTCTGGGTCTGAATATCCCGCATTTCACCATTCGGCTGTTTTTCAGAAACCACGCTGGTGTACATTAAGAGCTGACGGCCGTCGTCCATTTCGGTGGCCGAGCCGGAGAAGCAGCCGGGGCCGTTGTCAGACGGAGAATCCGGAGCAATGGCGCAGGGCAGATACTCCCAATGCAGCAAGTCTGTGCTGACCGCGTGTCCCCAGTGCATCGGGCCCCATTGTGTTGCGTAGGGGTTATACTGGTAAAACAGGTGGTATTTCCCATGATAGAAGGAAAAGCCGTTCGGGTCATTCATCCAGCCTACATAAGGGGTCAAGTGGTAGGCAGGGCGCTCTGCCGCAGAAATGGCAGCGCTGCTCTTCCTCGTAATCGCGTGCTTTCTGCAAAATTGTATTGCTCATGGATTCCTCCTGGTGTAACTTATTGCTTTGCGTAATAGGCGTCAAGATACTTCTGCATAATTGCCAGATAGTCAGACAATCCGTAGGCTTCCAGTTTGTCGAGGTACTCATTCCACTCAGCATCGGTAGTACCGTTCATGATCCAGTTTGCCTTCTGGGTGTTCATGTAGGTCTGGAGATCTGCCTGAAGGTTGGAAACCTGCTCGGTGTCCTCGGTGCTCATAAAAACATTGGGGTAAACATACTTTTTGTTCATATCCGGGGTGTAAATATCCTTGATCCAGTCCAAACGGTACTGTGCATCGTCCGGGCAGGTGACATAAACGCCGTAGTAATCATCCAGAACCGCCAGAGGACCGCCGACGCACTGTGCTTCGCGGACTTCAACGGGGGACGCATCGCCGAGGGGGGCGTGCTTCAGCATCGGCTCGCCCTTATCGTTCGTGGACATTTCAAAGATATTGAAACCGGTTTCATCGCCGTAGGTACCCCAGTTGTTCTGGGGAGACTGCAGAGGTGCATACATCTGGTCGAGCCAGGCACAAACCAGCGCGGGGTTCGATGCCTTGGCGGTGACAACACACTTGCCGCGCCCAAAGCCGCTGGTGAAGGAACCGTTCTGCGGGGTGATATTGCGGGTATCGGCAGTCAGTGCGGGCAGGGGTTCCCAATCGGTCAGGTTGTCGATGTTGGCAACATCCCAGCTAAAGCAGACGCCGTAACGACCGGCCTTGCCTTTAGAAACATAGGTGGACCATTCCTGCGTAAAGCATTCGGGGTCAATGAGGTTTTCAGAATACAGCTTGTGCAGCCAGTCAAGACCTTCACGGTAGCCCTGCTGAGTGGCCGCGCAGATAACCTTCAGGTCATCCGTGACGGCAATGTGGCGATCCTTATCGGCATCACCATAGCCCTCACCAAAGCCGTTGATCAGGATACTGGGGTCCTGGTCACCGTTGTTGACAATGCAGGACATCGGGATGATATCACCCTCAATGCCAAACTCACTCTTGATGGCATCCGCGTTGTCACGGAAAGCGATCAGTACCTGTTCAAATTCATCCACCGTCGTCGGCATCTCCAAACCCAGGAAATCCAGCCACTTCTTGTTGATGAAGCTCATATTTCCCACCGTCTGGATCGCCGTCTTTTCAGAGCCCAACTGCTCGATCCACGGCAACGCCCAGATATGTCCCTCGGAATCTGTACACATGGTACGGTACTCCGGGTACATCTCAAAAACCTTCTTGAGGTTGGGCATATTGTTGTCGATGTAGTCCTCCAGATTGACAATAACGCCCTGATCTGCGTAGCGCAGCAGGTCACTGTCGCTGAAATCTGCCGTAAAGACAAAATCCGTCAGAGTGCTGGGGTTGGACATATTCAGGGTGATTTTATCGCTCCACTGGTCAGCCTGAATAGCCGTCCAGTCGATATGTACATTGGTGGCTTCCTCAAGACGTTTGAAAATGGTACGGTTGTTTGGATCGGATTCACTGCCGACCGGATAGCTTGTCATACCGGTAAAGGTTACCTGCTCCGCCAGAGGAAACGAAACGGTACCGGTAACATCTACATTGGCACCCGAATCTTTTCCGCCTCCGGCACCGCCGCCGCAGGCGGCCAGCATCATAACAGCGCTCGCCAAAGCGCCCATTTTGAGGAAATTGCGGCGTGAAATCAATTTTTTCATTGCGTTTTTCTCCTTTTTTAATATTGCGGCCGGGAAATCCCGGTCGAGTTTTCCTAACAATCAGCCCTTGACGGAGCCCGCCATAATGCCTGCATCAAAATACTTTTGGAAGAAGGGATACATGACCAGCAGCGGCAGGCTGGAAATGATAATGGTTGCATACTTGAGCAGCTCGGCCATTTTTGCGCGTTCAGCCGTGCTTTGAATATCGGCAATCATACCGGATTCGGGCTGGCTTTGGATCAGGATAGAGCGCAGCACCAACTGCAGGGGCTGTTTGGAGGCACTGTTCAGGTAGATCATCGCGTCAAAATAGCTGTTCCACATAGCGACAAACTGCCAAAGAGCAAGCACCGCCACTACCGGCATACAAACCGGCAGCAAGATATTAAAGAAGTAGCGCATTTCGCTGGCACCATCCACATCGGCTGCCTCACGAAGCTCACGCGGGATCCCCTGATAGTAGGTACGGGCAATGATCATATTCCAGACGCTGAATGCACCCGGCAGGATAACCGCCCACATGGAATCCAGCAGACCGATATTGTTGATGAGCAGGTAGGTAGGGATCAGACCGCCGTTGAAGAACATCGTGATAACGAATAAGGTGTTGAAAAATTTCTTTCCCTTGAAGTCCGGCAGCGACATCGGATAGGCTGCCAGCATCGTTACGGCAACGGAAATGACGGTAAATATAACCGAATAAAGAACAGCGTTTTTGAAGCCGACCCATATCTGTTTGTCCGAGATGACGCGCTCATAGGCATCCAGGCTCCATTTGCTGAAGTCAAAGGAAATGCCCTTGTTTTGCAATGTGACGGGGTCCATGAACGAAGCGATCACAATGTAAACCATCGGCACAATAATGGCGATGAGAAACACAGCCAACAGTGCATAGCCGCAGTAGAGGATGGCTTTGTCTTGTTTGGTATAGATCTGCATTCCCGACTTTTTCTTAGACATAGCGGGCACCTCCTTACAAGCCTTGCCCATCGTTCATCTTGGCAACGACTTTGTTTACAGCGATAAGCAATATGACATTGATAACTGTGTTGAACAGACCGACTGCTGTTGAAAAGCTGTAATCACCGTCTAACAGACCTTTTTTATACACATAAGTGGCGATGATTTCTGCCGAATCCAGGTTCAGATCCGTTTGCAGGGCGTAGGCTTTTTCAAAGCCGATGCTCATAATGTTGCCTGCCTGCAGGATGAACTGAATCACGACCATATCCTTGATGGCGGGCCATTCAACGGTTCGTATTTGCTGAATCAGGTTCGCGCCGTCCAGCATGGCGGCTTCTTTCAGCTCCTGGCTGGCGTTGGAAAGCGCGGCTGTGTACATAATGGAGGACCAACCTGCGCCCTGCCAGATTCCGCTGATGATGTAAATCGGGCGGAAAGCCTCCGGCAATGTCATAAAGTTGATGCCGGTATGAAACAGCCCATTTACAGGACCTGTGACAGACAGCAGAACGCGCACGATACCGCACAGAACGATCACGGAAATAAAGTTGGGCATATACAGGACAAGCTGTACCTTCTGCTTGATCTTATTGCTTTTAATGCGGTTGAGCAGGAAGGCCAACAGAATCGGAATGGGGAAGCCCCACAGCAAGCCATAGACGCTCAGTTTCAAGGTGTTGATCAAATACCGCATGAAATCCGGCGAGGACAGGAACCGCGTAAAGTTCTTGAACCCGACCCATTCGCTGCCCCAGATGCCCTTGAACGGGTTGTATTTTTGGAAGGCGATCAGTACGCCGCCCATAGGAATGTAGCGGAATACAAGGGTCAGCAATACAGCCGGCATCAGAAATAGCAGGTAGAGCTGCCAATGACGCTTAATGTACACCCATGTATTATGCAGTTTACGGTCAACCGCCATGACCGCGCTTTGGGGTGCAACTGACTTTGGTTTCATGAATCATTCTCCTCCTTTTTGATTTCATTGTACCGTTTCTTCTTTGTTTTACATTTGCACAACATGTTCTGCTCAGACCCCCTTGAATGGTGCATTTGTAAAACCCTGTGATTTATTTATACCATCACCAATCGCAAAAGTCAATGGCGTTTTCCTCGTTTTTAAGCGAATTACGGTACATTCGTGCAGCTGCACAAAAACCGGTGCGCGCGAATGTGCAATATGCTGATTTGCGTTTTTACATTTGACTAATTTGTGCATATGCACTATACTGGTATCAGAAACACAGGAATCTCCCGGACGGAGATACCTACAGAATATATTTATTAAAGTACATTTCTTACTTATAGAGTGTACAGAATCGAGGCAGACCATGTCTACCAAAGTCACCATTCAGGATATTGCCAACGAGCTTCAGCTCTCCCGCAATACGGTTTCCAAGGCTATCAATAACACCGGCGTTCTGGCCGATGCCACACGGGAGAAGATCCTGCGCAAGGCTGCCGAAATGGGATACAAGCAATTTTCCTACCTTCCGGTATTTGATGGGAACAGCAACGCCGGGGATGCTTCCATTCTCCCCGTCGATAAGCGGGAAATTGCCATACTGACAACCCGTTTTTTGAATAACTCCCACTTTGCCGCAATGATGTTGGATCGCTTTCAATCAGAACTTCAGCATCTTCACGCCTGTATGACGATCCACCGCATTTCGCCCGCTGAGCTGGCTGCAAAGGAGCTGCCGTCTTCCTTAAACACAGAGCACACGGCAGGCATCATCTGCTTTGAAGTATTTGACTATGATTACGCCCAGATGCTTTGTACGCTGGGCATTCCGCTTCTTTTTGTGGACACACCCGTGATGGAAATGCGCCCTCCGCTGCAGGCTGATCGGCTGTATATGGAAAACCGTATCGAAATTCAGAACATGATGGTGCAGATGGCACAGCGCGGACGAAAACGTATCGCCTTTGCCGGGGATAAAGAACACTGCCAGTCTTTTCTTGAACGTTACCGGGCTTACAAGGATGCAGCCGAGCATTTTGGTATGGCAACCGACTGGCCGACCTGCGCAACGCAGAAAACACAACCAAACTATTCGGAGTATCTGTATCAGTCGCTGCGCGGTTGCCCGACCATGCCGGACGCTTTTATCTGCGCCAATGATTTTATAGCAATGGATCTTATCAACGCCTTGCATCGTCTTGGCTATTCCGTTCCGGATGACATCTGGATTTGCGGATTTGATGACAGCCAAGAGGCATCGTATTTTTCACCTCGGCTGACATCCATTCATATTCACGGGCAAATCATGGGGTATGCCGCCGCCAATCTGCTTATGACCCGTATTGAGGAGCCCTCGCTGAATTATCGGACTGTTTATACGGAAACGAATCTGATCCTGCGTGAATCCACAGGAGATTGAGAGGTACAGTATGCGTGACCTGTGGGACAAGCCGTGGTTTTCTGTGCTGACAAAGCTGACATACAGCGCCTATCTGAACATTTTGTGGCTTATATGCAGCCTGCCGATTTTTACGATTGGTGCCTCCACTACGGCGCTGTTTTACTGCACATTGAAAATGGCTGAGGATCGTGATGAAGGTCTTACCCGTATGTTCTTCCGTGCGTTTCGCAGCAATTTCAAGCCTGCCACAAAGTTATGGCTTATCCTGCTGGCACTTGGCTGCTTTTTGGGCGTCGACGGCTTCGTGTTGAGCCGCCTTTGGAACACCAGTGCATTCTGGACGATTTTGACAGCGCTGGTGATCGGTGCTGCCGTACTGTACGCCATTGTACTGCTCTACGCATTTCCCCTGCTGGCACGTTTTGAAAATACGACGCTTGGCATTTTAAGGACCTCCTTTGCCGTCGGGGTTCGCTATTTGTTCTGCACCCTGCTGATGGCGTTCATCTACGCTGTCATGGGGTGGATCACAGTTTGCGTTTTCGCGCCCGCCTTTCTTTTGGGAATGGGCTTGTGTGCCATGCTATGTTCTTTCCTCTTGGTAAAAATCATTCATCTTATCGGCGGAGATCCCGATGCGGCAGATGAGGAATCGCACGATGAAGAGCGCTGATCTTGCTACCCTGCGTTCTCTGCATGGGCGCAAAAGATGGGAGCACATTTGGGCATACTACAAACTTCCCATCATAGGAATTTTAATCGTTTTGTACATTTTCGGATATGCCGCTTATCGGCATTTCACCAAAAAAGAAGCTGTACTGTACGTTAGCCTTGTGAACATTTCAGCCGGTTCTGATTTGACCGGGCAGCTTACGGACGGCTTTGCCCAATATGCGCATCTGACAAAAAAGCAGCAGGTCAATCTGCTGACCGGGCTGATTATAAATGAAACTGCCAATGCAGATGAACAATATGTCTATGCCTCGGAGCTGAAGCTGCTGGCTGCTGTCAGCGCACAGCAATTAGATGTTATTCTAATGGACACCGCTGCGCGAGATCAACTGCAAGACGAAGAGTATTTTCTTGACCTGCGTACACTGGATGCTGATTTCGGCAGCCTGGATGAATTGTCTGCCGATGGCGTAACGCTGGATATTTCCGACACGCCCCTCATAGCACAAGCCGGCTTCGAGGGATCCGTTTACCTCGGTGTCATTGCAAATGCACCGCACCCGGAGCGCGCAGCTGCCTATATTCGCTATCTTTTGAAGTAGTAAAGCTGCTTCTTTTTTGTTCGATACATTCAGCAAGGAGAGATACACATGGATATTGTAACGATTGGTGAAGTTTTGATCGACCTGACCCAGACCGGCAGGGATGAACGCGGCATTCCGCAGTTTGCGGCAAACCCCGGCGGCGCCCCCGCCAATCTGGCGGTTGCCGCCGCCAAGTTGGGCGCACAGACTACCTTTATCGGCAAGGTGGGCGAGGATGCCTTTGGCCGCTATCTGACCGAGGTTTTGCAGGAAAACAAGGTAGACACCCGCTATATGGTCACCGATGCCGACCACCCCACCACCATGGCCGTTGTTTCGGTGGATGCTGCCGGCGAACGCGATTTCAGCTTTTACCGCAGTGCCAACGCCGATGTAATGCTGTGCAAAGAGGATATCCCGGAGGAAGCCCTGAAAGCAGCCAAAATCGTGCATTTCGGCTCGGTCAGTCTGACCGCCGACCCCGCCCGCACCGCCACGCTGGACGCCGCCGCCCGTGCCAAAAAGCTGGGGGCAATCATCACCTACGACCCCAACTACCGCGCCAACCTTTGGCACAGCGAGGAAGAAGCGATTGCACAAATGAAAGCTCCCCTGCCGCTGGTGGATATCCTGAAGGTTTCGGATGAGGAGCTGCCCCTGCTGACCGGCACCACCGACTGCGAAAACGGCACGGCGCAGCTGGCACAAAACGGCATTCGGCTGATTTTTGTCACCTTGGGTGCAAACGGTGTGTTCTACCGCTTTGGAGAGAAAACCGGTCATGTAGCCGGTGTTCCCTGCAAGGTGGGCGACACCAACGGTGCAGGCGACACCTTCTTTGGTGCAGCGCTGTCCAAGCTGTGCAAGGAGGATTTGAACACCCTGACGGCGGACAAACTGGAAAGCATTCTGGCTTTTGCCAACAAAGCGGCCAGCATCACCACCAGCCGCCGCGGTGCCATCCCCGCCATGCCCACCCTGACAGAAGTGGAGGGCTGACCCATGGCGCAGGAATTTTCTACACGATTTGCCCGCCATAAGGACGAGCTGGAATGGCTGTTCATGGAATTGTACAACAACCGGGAAGGGTTGGAGGTTCTTGAACGGGAGATGGCAGACGCCTACGACGCCCGCAGCGCCGAGCTGAAAGCACTGGACAAAGCCCGTGCCGCCGACCCGAACTGGTACAAGCGTGGCAATATGTTCGGCATGACGATGTACACCGACCTGTTTGCCGGAAATTTGAAAGAATTGGCAAAGAAGCTGCCCTATTTCAAGGAGCAAAAGCTGACCTATCTGCACCTGATGCCTTTACTGCAGATGCCCCACCCGCACAACGATGGCGGCTATGCGGTGGAGGATTTCGATACCGTAGACCCGGCTCTCGGCACGAATAAAGACCTCGAAAATCTGACCCGCGAACTGCGCAAGGCCGGCATCAGCCTGTGTCTGGATTTTGTTATGAACCATACTGCCAGCACCCACCGCTGGGCAATGGCGGCCAAGGCGGGCGACCCGTGGTTTCAAGCCTACTACCACCTTTTTGATGACCGCACCATCCCGGACCAATACGAGCAGACCGTGCCGCAGGTATTTCCCAACACCGCGCCCGGCAACTTTACCTGGTGCGAGGAGATGCACAAGTGGGTGCTGACCACCTTCCACGACTACCAGTGGGATCTGAACTACGCAAACCCGGCGGTGTTCGTGGACATGACCAAAAGTATTCTGCATCTGGCAAATCTGGGTGTGGAAGTGTTCCGGATTGACGCTGTGCCTTACATTTGGAAGCAGCTTGGCACGACCTGCCGCAATTTACCGCAGGTGCATACCATTGTGCGGATGCTGCGCATGGTGCTGGAATGTGTCTGCCCGGCGGTCATCCTCAAGGGCGAAGTGGTCATGGCGCCCAAGGAGCTGGCGGCGTACTTTGGTACACCCGAAAAGCCGGAATGTCACATGCTTTACAATGTGTCCACCATGGTCAACCTGTGGGCTGCCTTGGCAAGCCGTGACACCCGCCTGCTGAAGGCACAGCTGGACGCCCTGCACGCCCTGCCGGGCAACTGCTGGTTTGTAAACTATCTGCGCTGCCATGATGATATCGGCTGGGGTCTGGATGAAGCGGCTGAGAACCGTTTTGATATTGACCCCCAAAAGCACAAGGAGTATCTCTACCATTTTTATGCGGGCGATTTCCCCGGAAGCTGGGCAAAGGGCGAGCTGTACAACTACGACCCTGCTACCGGCGATGCCCGCAGCTGCGGCACCACCGCCAGCCTGTGCGGAGTGGAGCAGGCGCTGGAATCGGGCGATGTGATCGCGCTGGACTACGCGGTCCGCCGCGACCTGCTGCTGCATAGCGTCATGGCATTTTTGCAGGGATTTCCGATGCTGAACTCCGGCGACGAGATTGCCCAGCTCAACGGCTGGGATTATAAGTCCGACCCCAATCGGGCAGACGACAGCCGCAACCTGCACCGCAGTGCGTTTAACTGGGAAAACGCAAAACAGCGCACCCAAAAGGGTACGCTGCCGAACAAGCTGTGGCATGGCATGGAAGAACTGCGCAAAATGCGAGCAGACGAGTGCTTTGCCCCGGATGCGTGGGTAACCACATGGGACACCCACAACCCCGGCGTTCTGGCACTGGTACGCAAGCGCGGTGAGGAAACGCTGGTGGGGCTGTTCAACTTTACCGAGTACCCGGCAGGGGCCGGTCTTGACGCTTTGGGCGGCAGCTACCGTTCCGCAGACGGTCAGCCCGTTTGGCTGGCGGATGTAGAACTGGAACCGTATCAGGCACTGCTCGTGAAGAATGTATAAGTCTTAAGGCAGACATATATCCCCGTTCGGCTGCACTATCCATGCAGGTGGTTATGAAATGATTGTCAGGCAGGTTTACGTTTATGCCTTCAGAATTGGTCTAATTAGAAGTTTTCTTCCTTTCCGTGTTGTATCGCTATTCTGTGTAATTCATTTGCATGCACTTTCCGGCGAGAAAAAAGAGCCTGGAGAACCTTACCGATTTGGTAAGGCCCTCCGGGCTCTTTTTTCTCCAGTCATTATCAGTCGGTCAATAGTAAGCGCAAATTGATTACGAGACGTGCACAATTCACGGCGACAAGCCACCTATGACGGATTTCATCAGCAGGGCTTGCTCATCATCCAAAACTGCAATCAGTTGTCTGCGGCGCTCGTAAAGTGATGTTCTCTCCATCACTTCCCGCTTTCAGGGAAGATGATTTTGTTGACAAAGAAGAAAATGACCATAGACACGCCGCCGTTCAAAACCGTTGTACCAATGTTATAGATGAAGTCCGGCACCAGCAGCCCGGCTACGGCAACCCATACGCAGTTGATGGAGTTGACGATGCAGGTGATGACGCAGAAAGCCAGCACATACCACGCAATCTGCTTGCCTAAATTGCCCTTACTGCGGAACACGAAATTGCGCTGGATCGGGAAGTTGATGCACTCGCCAATGACCATGGCGATCATATACGCGCAGAAGTACGGCAGACCGCCGTGGGCGGCATCGTAGCCGAGGATGTTCCACTTGAAGGTTTCGCCAAACAGGGTCACATCCACGCCGGGCCAGCCGAAATCCACCACCGGCAGACTGCTGAACGCAGCGGGCAGAAATTGCAGCAGCAGATACTTGAACACGGTAATCAGGTTCGACACGATGACGAACAAACCGCCCTCGCGCACCCACTTGGCTGCGGCGGGGTGTTTAGCCGCAAAATTATTCCAAAACTGCATAATGCAACCTCCATCAAGCGCCGCGCAGACGCTTTTCCATCTGCGCATTCAGCACCACATTCTTAATCGCTTCATAAATCACCCGCACAAGACCCAGGATCCAGAAGCCCTGCAATTCCATGACAATGCCGTCCACCATGCCCATGCTGATGGCACCGTTCGTCATCTTTGCCAAGGCGCGAAGGGGCATATTGTACTGGAACAAGATGTTCAGGTCCGGCTTGCCGCGTTTATAGCTGACATCCAGCAGGATCGTCAGCACAAGCCAGACAAGCCAGCCCAGCGGGCTGCGGGCGTGGTTCAGTTCGCCCAAGGTCAGATTGCGGTCAATTTTGGTTTTTCCGTTCGGGATGGGATGCCCCAACAGCTTTTCAAAGTCTGCATCGGAAACGTGCAGCACATCGCCCTTATAATAGCAATCCAAGTCCACATCTTCATACGGATGCACGGTAGCCGTTCCATGTACGGAGATTTTCTCGCACAGCCGGATGTCCTCCACGCTTGCGCCGACAAGCAGCTCATACTCGCCGCCCTCGATCTCCCAGCGGTTAGCCTTGACATTCCAGAAACGGAACGCCTTATCGTCCAGCATGATGGTGATGCGCTGTTTCTCACCGGGGGCAAGCGTTACGCGGGCAAAGCCTTTCAGTTCCTTTGCAGGGCGGAAAAGCTCACTGTTCTTTTTAGCAATATACAGCTGCACAATTTCCGTTCCTGCCACACTGCCGGTGTTCGTTACGGTAAGGCTGACCCCCTGTTCATCGGCGACCATATCGCTGTACGCAAACGTCGTGTAGCTCATACCATAGCCAAACGGGAAGCGCACAGCTTTTTCTGCCGTGGTAAAGTAGCGGTAGCCGATGTACAGCCCCTCGCGGTACTCCACAGTCTTGCGGCGGGTGGCAAAGTCGGCGGCGCTGGGGACGTCGGCGTAGGCCAACGGCCATGTTTCTGCCAACTTGCCGCAGGGGTTGACCTTGCCGGTCAATGCATCCGCAACGGCGCCCGCCCCCGCCTGACCGCCTAAGGCGGCGTACAACAGGGCTTGGCAGTTGTCCAGCCACGGCGTTTCGACTACGCTGCCGCTGTACAATACCACGACAATTTTCGGGTTGACAGCCGCCACAGCCTGCAGCAGATCCACCTGATTTTGCGCAAGGCGCAGATTGCTGCGGTCAAGACCCTCACTCTCGGCGATTTCATCCAGACCCATGCACAAAATAACTGTATCCGCCTGTGTTGCCAGTTCGCAGGCAGATTTCTGCAAAGCAGCATCCGGCTTACCGTGGCGGTCAAAGCCCTGCTGATACCCGATGACGTTCAACTCGGAGTTGATCAGCTTATCCAGCAGCACATCCACCTGTGTCGAGTTTACCATGCTGGAGCCTGCTCCCTGATAGCGCGGATTTTTGGCAAAGTCGCCGATGACAGCCACCTTGCTACCCGCCGCCAACGGCAGCAAAGAGCCCTCGTTTTTCAGCAGCACAAGGCTTTCCTCGGCGGCGCGGCGGGCAAGCGCATGATGGGCTGCCGCATCAAACTCACGCGGGGCAGCGTCCAGCGCAGCCTTGGTATCAAACACCAGCGGCAGCAGCTCTGACAAGCGGGCGTCGATGTCGGATTCAGAGATTTTCCCGCTTTCCACCGCCGCCAGCAGTTCGCGCACACTGTCCCCGCCGGGCGCGGGCATTTCCAGCGTGGAGCCGTTTTTCACACCCAGCGCGTGGTCGTTGCTTCCGCCCCAGTCGGTGATGACCGCACCATCAAAGCCCCACTCACCGCGCAAAATCTCCATGAGCAGGTGCTTATTCTCGTTGGCATACGTACCGTTCACAAGATTGTAGGACGACATAATGCTGCGGGGATGCCCCTCTTTGACGGCAATTTCAAACCCGGTCAGGTAGATTTCCCGCAGGGTGCGCTCGTCCACGATGGAATCCGAAGCCATACGCCGCGTTTCCTGACTGTTGACGGCAAAGTGCTTCGGGCAGGCGGCTACGCCCTTGGACTGGATGCCGCGAATATATCCCGCCGCCAGCTTGCCCGCGAGATACGGATCCTCAGAGAAATACTCAAAGCTGCGCCCGCACAGCGGGTTGCGCTTCATGTTAAGCCCCGGTCCCAACACCACCGACACTTCCTGCGCAGCGGCTTCCTCGCCCAAGGCTGCGCCGATTTCCTCGCCCAGCGCGGCATCCCAGCTGTTTGCAACAGCCGACGCCGTGGGGAAGCAGGTGGCGGGAACACTGGGGTTCAGCCCCAAGTGGTCGCTCTCCCCCGCCTGCTTGCGCAAGCCGTGGGGACCGTCCGACAGCCAGATCTGCGGGATGCCGTGTTCGGGCATACCCCGCGTTTTGAAGGTTTCCGCGCCGGAAAGCAGCGCGCATTTTTCTTCCAAGGTCAATTCTTTCAGCAAAAGTTCTGTATTTTGCATATGGTTTTCCCTTCTCATAAAAAAAGCCGCATCCAACGCCTGCAAGCAGACATCAGACGCGGCTTTCATTCAGCAAGTACCGTTATGTTTTATCAGGGGCAATGGACGCTTACTCTGCCGCCAGCGTGACCACAGCCTCGTTGATGGAGTAGGTGGTGCTGGAGCCCCAGCCGGAGACGATTTCGTCGTGGGCGGGGATGGTCAGCTGCTTGCTGCCGTCCTCACCCTCGGTGATGGGCACCGTCAGGGCATCGCTGCCGTTCAGGGTCATGGTAAGGGCATCGTCCTGCGCATCCACCAGCGTGCCGGTGATGGAGGCAGAGCCGTCGGCGGCAGTCAGCGTGCAGACCTTGTGGGAGTAATCCACCAGCAGCACGGCATCCGTTGCGGTGGGCGTTTCGCCCTGCACCAGCTCATAGCTGCCCGTGTACTGCTCGGTGACCAGATCCTCGACCTGCACTTCAAACGTAGCGGTCGCACCCAGGAAGGAGGCCGTCACGGTCTTGGTGCCTGTGGTGTCGCTGTCGTAACCGGTGAAGGTCAAGCGACCGCCCCAGATGGACTCCTCCGCACCGTTGGCGCGGGTAGCCGTCACAACCAGCTCAGCCGGGTTGAAGGTGTCACCCGTGTAGAAGGTGCGCAGGTTGGAGGCATCGATCGTCAGGCTCTTGGCAGGGGCATAGGGCTGACCGTAGATGTTGATGTTGCGGGTGAACGCACCGCCCATAACGCCATAGCTCAGGCTGGCTTCCATGCTGTATGCGCCGTGGTCGGTGTCAAAGACGAAGACATCCGCATCTGCGCCGCCCTCCACATTGGTGGGGCGCACAGTGCCGTCAGCGTCCTGGTTGCCCAGCAGATGAATGACGAAGTTCTTCTCGCCGTTTTCATCGTAGTTGTACCAGTAGCCGTAAACATGGGAGATAGAGTCGCCGCCCACGGAGGTGTTGGGACCGCTGAAGGAACCCCACATCGAACCGTCGGTGTAGCAGTACATATCCAGACAGGCCGGATCGACGATGGTGCTGAAGCCCTCGGTGTACTGCCCCTCGAAGAAGTAGGCAACTTCCCCGTTCGGCTCCTTGGCTTCCCAGGTTTCCTGCGGGATGGCAACCAGGTCATCCAGCGTCTTGGAGGTGAACTCGTTGTCGCTGTAGTTCATAACGGGACCCTCGGCAGAGGTCTGCGCCGCATCGGGGGCAACCTCCGCATTGTCGGCCGAGGGCAGGCTGCTGCTCTGCAGGGAGAAACCGCCCACGCAGACCGCAGCGACCACGACCACCGCACCGGCGGCAGCAAACTGTTTGCCGGTGGCTTTTGCCTCGCCGGTTTTCGTCTGCTTGCAGAAGCAGGCGATCACGCTGAGCAGGCAGGCAATGAACGTGCCGACCATATAGAACACGCACAGACCGGCGTTGCCGCCCGCAAAGGTGACATGGTTGATGACGTCGGCAAAGACGAAATACAACTGCACAACGACAAGATACAGGGCAATGTTATAAATGACCGCCTGAATCAGCGCGCTGAACGGAACGGAAACAAAGAAGAAAACGAGCGAAGCGGCAGCACCGACCAGCAGCACCACGCCGGCCATCGTGCCGGAGTGACCCAAAGGGGCAGCCGTGGCCTGTGTGAGCAGGAATACAATGCCGGTGATCAGCGCGACCAGCGCTGCGGCAAGGCAGAACCAGCTGCCCAGCCCTTTATTTTTCAAGCCTTTATTCATCAGGTTCCACCTCCATCAATTCTTTTTGGCGGCACGATTCTTCCGCTTTTCCTCGGAGAAAACGTCCGTGTAGGTATGCAGCACATACATCACGACAGCGGCAACGGCCAGTGCGCAGAACACAACATCGAGAACGCGCAGGGTCGTCTGCCACCACGGGGCTGCGTCGGAAACGACAACGTCCTCCGCGCCGGAGCCGCCCATAGAGGACTGCAGCATGACGTAGTACAGATAATGGTTGGAGTCGATGACCTTCTGCAGCAGGTCGCCGTCATCGGTGCTGGTAATCAGCTTCTCGATTTCGTTCGGGCGGGCGGTATCCAGGCAGAAGATGTTGTTGCCCGCCATCAGCATTTCGGGGGCGGAGGAATACTCGGATGCAGTCAGCGCATCGTCGATGATGTAGCCGCCGTAGTTCCACTCGTCGCGCAGGATGTGCTGGATGCCCTGGTTGGCGGCAGCGTACATAACGCCGATACGGTTGTAAGCGGTCATAACGCCGAGAGAATCGCCCTCAGCCAGAGAACCCTCAAAGGCGCGCATATAGATCTCGCGGATGGCCTGCTCGTTCGCAAAGGTGGAAATGCCCTGACGACCGGCTTCCTGCTCGTTCAGGAAGAAGTGCTTGACCGTACCGATCAGACCCTTGTTGCGCATACCGTGGGAAACGGCCTTGGCAGCATAGTAGCTGAGAACGCCGTCCTCGGAGAAATACTCAGAGGTACGACCGGAGTAGGGAGAGCGCAGGGTGTCCGCGCCGGGCGCGTAGGCGATGGGGATGGACGCATACAGCGCATCCTCGCCGTACATCTCGCCAAAGCGGGTCTGCACATCGTGGTTCCAGGTTGCGCCGACGATGGGCAGCGTAGCCCAGCCGGTGCAGTTGCGGCGGTCGCCGTACTTAAACTGACCGTTCATGCCCTCGGGACCATCGACGATGGTGCAGCCGGGCTTGTTGACAGCCTTGACAGCCTTGATGCCCTTGGAGTCGCCCATGTTGATGAGCAGATCGCTCAGCGTCAGCTGAGAAAGGAAGTCGTTCCACTTCGGGTCGTCGAAGGCGACGCCGATCATATCGCTGAAGTTGATCTTCTCATCCAGCTCCACGCCGAGGTTGAAGTCGGAAACGCTCTTGGCGTCGGCCGCCTTGACGTAGGTCTGCATATTCAGACCGTTGTACAGCTTATCGTTGACCGTCAGGGTCTCCAGCGTGGTGGGGTAGGTCGTATCCCACGCGCTGCGGGACAGGTAGGTGATTTTTTCGTCGTCGTTCGCCCAGTAGTTCACATCGGCGTCGTCGAAGGTGTTCGTGACTTCCACATCGCTGTTGTAACGGGATTTGCGGTACTTTTGGGTATCGACCTCGGTGTTGGGGGCGGTCCAGGTGGCCACGGCGGCGGTGTTGCCGGTGACGACATTGCCGTCCTGATCGATCAGCTTGCCCGCAACGGCGTCACCGCACTTGGCGGCCAGCACATTGTTCAGTGCCTCGTGTGCGCCGTTGCCGACGGCGAAGTAGTAATCGCCCGCATCGAGGATGTAGCCCTTCGCGCCGTTGGCGTCATAGGACGCGAGGAAGTAGCCGGGCACATCGACCGTGACAGTCTCGGATGCACCTGCGGCCACGTCGATTTTGTCATAGCCCAGCAGCTGGATCGAGGACTTTTCGACGTTGTTCTGCTTGTCGTAGTCGGTGTAGGGGGTCTGTGCGTACAGCTCCACCGTAGCCTTGCCGTCCCTGTCGCCGGTGTTGCTCACCGTGACGGTCGCCGTAAAGGTGTCGGTGTCGCTGTTGTAGTCCAGTTTGTCAAGGCTGTACTCATAGTTCGTGTAGGACAGACCGTAGCCGAAGGGGAAGCAGACCTCCTCAGCGTAGTTCCAGCCGTCGGTCGAGGCTTTGGTGCCAACCGCGGAATCGGCGTTGCCCTGACCGAGGATGGTGTCCTCGTAGCGGGTCTCGTAGTAGCGGTAGCCGACGTAGATGCCCTCGTTATAGCTGACAAAGCTGTCGCCTGCCGCGCGGGGCGTTTTGCTGCCGTAGTTGTAGGCGTGCAGACCGAAGTTTTCGGCGCTGGGCGCGGACAGGGAGTTGGCGGCAAAGGTGGCGGTGGTGTGACCGGAGGGGTTGACCTCACCGGTCACAACGCGGATGGCGCCGGGCATACCGTAGAAGCCGGGGTTGCCGACCCACAGCACAGCGTCAACATTGTACTCGTCCAGCCAGTCCATCTCCATCGCAAAGACGGAGTTCAGCAGGACGACGGTTTTCTTGAATTTGCCGGAGTCCTTGATTTTCTGGAAGATCGCTTTCTCGTTGTCGTCCAGCTCCAGCATACGCTTGCCCTTGTCGTTGACCATCGCAAGGTCGTTGCCCTCGGTGGCAAAGCGGGACAGCGTAACAAACGCGACATCGCCGTAGGACGCAAACGAGTCGGTGACGCTGCCGGTGAACAGCGCCGGGTCATATTCGCCCACGCTGGAAACGCTTCTTTCTTTCGGCGCTTCGGCGGAAGCGTAGGCGTCCAGCACGGTTTGGTTCACGTTGAAGCCGGCATCCTGCAGGGCGTCAACGGGGGTTTTCTGGTAATCCGGGTTTGTGGAGGAACCGCCTGCCGTGCTGCGGAACACCGGGTCGATGCTGCCGCGGCCAAAGACCGTGACGTTGCGCTCAGACTCGGAAAGCGGCAGGGCATTGTTGCGGTTGTAGAGCAGCACGCTGCCCTCTTCTTCTTCCTGCTCACAGAACTGATAAGCGGCTTCGATGTACTTTTCGTAGCTTGCGTCAGACAGGGTGCCGTCAGCGGAGAACTCCGTGCCGCCGTAAGATGCGTCAGCGCCTTCGATGCCGAGTGCATGGTTGACTTCGCCTTCCTGCTGGAACGCAATAGTCGTTCCGGTCAGGACAAGGTTGGCCACCAGCACAGCCGCGCCGGACAAGCCCAGCCAACGGCGGGACTTGCTTGAGGTTTCCTTTTGTGCCATAGGTTTTTCTCCTTCCTAAACTGTCACAGATGAATGATACGATGCGCTTGCTGCCAAGGACTGCGCACTTCCCTTTTGCAGAAACCCTTCATATCTTTTTCACAAAACCATCATAAAGGGAAGCGTTGACCGGGTCAATGGAGTTGGCGCAAACGTCAAAAAACACGGCACAAATGACAAAGAAGAAAAGCGACCGCCTTTCGGCAGTCGCTTTTGAGTTATGCAGTTTCTTTTTGGCTTTTCCCGCAGGGGAAGGTGACCACCAGGTAAAAAATCGAGTCCTCCACAAAGCAGTCTGCCGTGCCGCCGTACAGCTCAGCAATGCTTTTGATGCTTTTTATGCCGTAGCCGTGCTCCTCGGTATCCTGTTTGGTTGTGACGATAGCGCCGTCCCGCAGCGTCGGCGGTGCGGGGGTGTAGTTCTGCACGCGGATGACCGCCATGTCACGGCAGCGGCTTATGTCCAGTGTGATGACCCGCTTAGACGCATCGTTTACCTGCGTCAGACACTCAATGGCATTGTCCAGCGCATTGCCCAGCAGGGAGTAAATGTGGTAGTGCTTCATATCCTCCAGACAGCTGCCGTCTGCCGAGCAGACCAGCTGAATACCTGCCCGCCCGCAGAGTGCCGACTTTTGGGTCAGTGTGATGTCCAGCGCCTTATTCCCGGTGAGATAGCGCAGGTTCAGGTTGTCCATCTCTTCTTCCAGACGGGCGCGTTCCTCATCTGTGGCGCGGGAATACTGCTGTTTCAGGTCATGGTAGCGGATGTTGATTTTTTCCATGTCTTTTTTTGCCTGCTCATACTGCTGCTTGTCACATTCCAGCAGCTGCGCCAGCGTTTCATTCTCGTGTTCCAGACTCTTGATGCTGCAATTTGAAAATTCCAGCGCCAGAATCGTGATGGCAAACAGGATGCAGAACGCATTCAGCGCCAGATAGGCGGTCAGGTAGGACTCTGCGCTGCTGTCCAGAACATCCTCCAGCACAACACTCAGGTAGACCGCGGCAATCAGGAAAAAGCCGGAGTAAAGCACGGTCTTGACATTGTCAAACAGCAGGCGCCCGCGCCGGATGCGCAGGGTGAACAGCAGGTAGATGACCAGACAGACCACAAGGTTGCTGAAAAGCAGAATGACAAAGGTATCGAGCCTGTCCGTGCGCCCATGCTGAAGCAGCCAAATAATGGGCATATAGGCCAGCTTACTGGCAATGTGCTGCACCGCGTAGGCACAGGTTGTATAAAACAGGGCGTGCAGCGGGCTGCAGTCAAAGCTGAACCATATCAGACCAAACAGCAGCGTCGTATACAGCAGCAGTTTTGCCCACTGCGGCAGAAATGTCAGGGTGTCCGTCAGTGCGAGAAAGCCCCATACACCCGCCGCCAACCGCGGAACGAAGCAGCTGCGGCGCTGCCCCCACGGGACAAACAGGCCAGCGCATAGAATCATACCCAGCTGGACTTGCTGGTTCAGTATCCAATTTATGACCGGCACGGGTCTTCCCACTCCTTTTTTGCCATATATCGAGAGAATGCTTCGGTGAAGGCGTCCTTGTAAGTGCGCCCGATGGGCAGTGCCGCCCCGCCGATATAGACATTCATACGGCTTACCGCCGTGATACAGCGCAGGTTCACAAGATAACTGGCGCTGCATCGCACAAAGCCGTAGGGCGTCAGCTGCGCCGCGATTTCCTGCATCGAACCGCGGTTTTTGATGATCTCGGTCTTACCGTCCCCGCCGCACAGGTTGTACAGCAGGTCGTGCTGGCGCACCTCCACATAGGCGATTTCCGCTGCATCCAGCAGCCGCGTCACGGTGCCGTCCTTGACGACAATGTGCGGCGGCGCAGTCTTTTGACCGGCGCGCTTTTGCAGCACCTTCAGCGCCCGCGTCAGATACATATGGAAGGAGTACCACTGTATCGGCTTTACAATAAAGCCCAGCGCGCCGACACTGTACCCGTTCAGCGCGAATTGCTGCAAATTCGTGCAAAAAATGAGGATGACGTCTTGATCTGTCTCCCGGATTTTTTCGGCCAGTTCCATGCCGGACATCTGCGGCATATCAATGTCCAGATATAAAATGTCAAAATCACGGTCTTGCGCCGCCAGATAGACTGCCGCACAGTCGAACTCCTGTACGTTCAGTTCTGTGCCGTTCTCCGCGCCAAACCGCGCCAGTGCCTGTTTCAGTTGGTCTCTTTCTTGTTTTTCATCGTCCACAATGCCGATTCGGATCATCGTGCGTTCCTCCCCCCGCGCAAGGATCTATACAAATATGATATACCCCCGAACGCAGCCGCGTCAACCTTTTACGAGCGAATCGTCCAATTTTTCCAAGATATTTTCGGAATACTGCGTGCTGTGCATGGAAGATTCTTGACCACCGTTTGACCACTACGGTGGCAAAGGAATAAAAAAGCAGCAGATACATCGGCAAAATAACAGCACAACCCCCGCCGGAAACTCATAGAGCTTGGCGGGGGCTGTACTATTTTAATCAGCCAATATTTAAATCAGGCCCATCAGGCTGGGCAGGCCCAGAGACAGGGCCGGGATGTAGGTGACAGCCAGCAGGGCGGCAACCAGTGCTACAAAGTAGGGGATCAGCTTGGACGTGACCTGCTCGATGGAGACATGGCCGATGCCGCAGCCGACAAACAGAACCGAGCCGACCGGCGGGGTGATGTTGCCCAGGCACATATTGAAGATCAGCATAACGCCGAACTGGATCTCCGTCATGCCAAAGCTGGTGGCGATGGGCAGGAAGATCGGGGTGAAAATCAGGATGGCCGGGGTGATGTCCATGAACATGCCGATGACCAGCAGGATGATGTTCATGAGCAGGAAGATGATGTACTTGTTGTCAGTCAGGCTCATCAGGCCATTGGAGATGGCTGCCGGGATGCCGGAGTAGGCCATAACGAAGGACATGGCGGAGGAGGCGGAAATCAGGAACAGGATGATGCCGGACGTTTTGGCGGAGTTGAGCAGGATGCCAAGGAAGCCTTTGAAGTCGATGCTCTTATAGATGATGGAAAGAATCAGGCAGTAGAGAACCGCGACACCTGCGCCCTCAGTGGCGGTGAAGATACCGGAGACGATGCCGCCGATGACAATAACGATCAGCAGCAGAGACGGCGCGGCGTCCCAGACGGTCTTGGCAATGCTCTGGCTGTGGTCAATGCCGGTGGCTTTCATGCCAGCCTTTTTTGCGCCGATGAACGCAACGATCATGCAGCACAGGCCCATCAGGATGCCGGGAATGTAACCGGCCATGAACAGCGTGGAGATGGAGACACCGCCCGCGACGGTGGAGTAGACAATGAAGGCAGACGTCGGGGGAATCAGCAGGCCGGTGGGGGCGGAGGCAATGTTGGCGGCGGCGGAGTAGGCGGGGTCGTAGCCGTTTTCTTCCTCAATGGGGCTGATGCAGCCGCCCATGGCGGACGCAGCGGCAACGGAGGAGCCGGACAGCGCGCCGAACAGCATGTTGCCCAGGATGTTGGCCTGCGCCATGGAGCCGGGGATCTTGCCGACGAACAGCTGGGCAAAGTTGACCAGGCGCTTGGCAATACCGCCGTTGTTCATGATGTTGCCGGCCAGAATGAACAGAGGCACAGCAAGCAGAGAGAAGCTCTCCACGCCGGAGTTCATCTTCTGCATCGTGATAAAGGTGATCTGGTCCCAGGACAGGGTGGACATGGCGGTCACGATAGACGACGCCACAATGCTGATGGAGATAGGCACGCCGAGGAACAGCAGCACGCCGAACACGGCGAACAGGATAACGGTGGTCATGGTGATACTCATTTGTCTGCACCCTCCTTAGATTCAACTTTTTCGCCGGTGACGTCCTCATAGATGTTGATGATCTGCGCCAGGACGATGAACACGCCGGAAATCGGGGCGATGGAGTAAACCAGGCTGCGGGGAATCCCCAGCAGGGCCGAGAACTCGCGGCTGGCAGAGACAGCCAGCTTAAAGCCGCCGATAGTGAATACGAAGATGGCCATCAGCAGAATCAGACCATCGATGACCACCAGCAGGGCGGTGTGCGCCTTGCCGGTGAATTTGTCGCGGATGAGGGTCAGGGACATGTGCTCCCGGGTGGAGAAGGCGTAGGCCGCGCCGATGAAGCCGGTCCAGATCAGGCTGTAGCGGACAAGCTCCTCGGTGAAAGCCACGGGGCTGTTGAGGATATAGCGGGAGAAAACCTGAATCAGAACCAGCACCGTCATAAAGGTAAGCAGTACGGCGCAGGCAATGCTCAAAATTTTGTCCATCCAGAATTTGATGGCAGCAAAGGTGTTTTTCATGGCTTACTTCTCCCCTCTTGCGGCGTCGATGGTATCCAGCAGCGTCTTGACGCCGGGATACTCTTCTTCGTAGGCTTCGATCATGGGCTGGGTCGCCTCGCGGAAGGCTTCCTTGTCGACGTCATAGACGAACTCAACGCCCATCGTCTCCTGTGCTTCCTTGACGGCCTCCTCCACAGCGGTGTCCCACATGACCTTGTGGGCATCGGTGGAATCGTGGGCGGCCTCCAGAATGATTTCCTGATCCTCGGGGCTGATGGTCTCCCAGACCTTCTCACTCATGATGAGGACGTCGGGGATCATGGCGTGCTGGTCCACCGAGTAGACCTTGCAGACCTCGCCGTGCTTGCCGGTGGTCAGGGCGGTCTCGTTGTTCTCGGTGCCGTCAATGATGCCGGTCTGCAGCGAGGTGTAAACGTCGCCGTAGGACATGGCGACGGGAATACCGCCCAGATAGCTCATCATGTCGGTCTGGCTCTTCATATCCTGCACGCGGATCTTCAGGCCCTTCAGGTCGGCGGGCGTGCGGATGGCGCGATCCTTCGTGTAGAAGGAGCGTGCGCCGGAGGTGTAATAGGTCAGCGTGACAAAGCCGTCGTCGCCGGTCGAGAGGAAGAAGTCCTGCATCTCCTGCGAGTCCATGACATGGTAGAAGTCATCGGTATCGTTGAAGATATAGGGCAGGCCGAAGGTGTTGAAGGCATCGTTGTAGGTGGCCAGACCGGGTGCAGAAACCTTGGTCATGGCGATAACGCCGGCCTGCAGCTGTTCAAGGTTCTCGTTTTCGCTGCCGAGCTGGCCGTTGGGGAAGATCTTGACCTGGATGCGGCCATCGGTCTTTTCGTTGACCTCCTCCGCAAACTGGGTCATGGCGATATGGACAGTGTGGGTCTCGGACAGGCCGTGGGCCAGCGTAAGAACCAGCGGATTCTGTGCGCTGTAGCCTGCATCGGCCGTGGAGGCGGATGCGCCGCAGCCGGTCAGCAGACCGATCCCCAGCACAACCGCAGCACCCAAAGCTGCGATTTTCTTGAACATGGTATCTCTCCTTCTGATATATGTGGTCATTGCGGGCAGGTGCGGCGGGGAATCCCCCAGTCCGCTTCGCGGACAGCCCCCTTTGACAAGGGGGCCTTTACGCTACGAAAAAAGGGAGAACCACCATGTCCAACCAACCTGAAACAAACGAAACGCCGGCCACCGGCTATACGCCTGCGCCGCGCAAGGTCGGGCTGCCCCGCTTTTTTGAGCTGCTCGGCCGCGACCTCTGGCCGCTGTATAAGTCCAGCATACTCTGCGTGGCGGGCTTTCTGCCCCGGCAACGCAGGCGCTACAAACGTTATGCGCACGGCGGGCTTTCTGCCCGGCACTGCGCTGGCCATTCTCGGCATGATGGGCGGCTCCGCCCTGCTGACCGTGGTGGGCGGCGTGCTGGGCGGCCTTTTGGGCGGGCCGTTTTTGTCCGGCATGATCGACACGGTGCTGCGCGCACTGCGGGACGAGCCGGGCTACTGGTGGCACACCTACCGCATGGCCTGGAAGCAGAACTGGCGCGAAAGTCTGCTGCCCGGTGCCGGGGCGGGGTTTTGCCTTGGGCTGTGGGCCTTTTTGCTGTACGCCCTGCCTGATCTGGAAAGCGTGCCTATCTCGGTATGGATCTGCATGGTGCTTGGCATCTTCTTTTTGCTGGTGTTCTGCCTGTATCTGTTTGCGCAGGTGGTTCTGGTCAGCGTGTCCCAGGCGGAGCGGCTGAAAAACGCCGCGCTGTTCATGATCGGATTTTTGCCGCGCACCCTGGCAGCCGGGGCAGTGCTCTGCATCTATTGGGGCGTGATGCTTGCCTGGATGCCCTACACCATCCCGGTGGTGTTGATTCTGGGTTTCTGGCTGCCCTGCACCCTCGCTTTGCAGATCATCTATCCGGCACTGGATAAAGCGTTCCACCTGGAAAAGACCATCACCGCCCGGCGCGAGGATGAGATCAACGACCTGATGGAGCAGCACGGGCACACTTCCGTTTGATACCAACCAGATAAGGCGGCAAACCTATGGAAAGTAAGAACACTTTTATTCTGCATGAAACCGAAGCGTTTATGCGGGGCGAGCTGGATAACGTTACCGTTGCCCACGGGCGCATTGTATTGGACCTTGTCTCCGGCGGGTATGTGCCCTATGGGTGCTACAAAAGCCCCGCCGTACCGCTGCCCACCTTTGACGCCCTGCGCGTGAGCTGGAACGCCGGCACCCCGCCGGGAA